>Ga0265295_1000350_pt1 | contig 94110 bp, 69 predicted proteins | sample Munlansysbiofilm_FD_192503 | JGI IMG/M metagenome (GOLD analysis project Ga0265295, IMG submission 192503) | Leachate microbial communities from a municipal landfill in Southern Ontario, Canada - Methane capture system biofilm | ecosystem: Engineered > Solid waste > Landfill > Unclassified ... | reverse complement strand
AGACGCTTTCAAATCTTCTATTACAAACATTTTGATATGTCCTACCTTTCGAGGTTTCCCTCGTTTGGTTGTTGCACCTTCAATAGGTATACTTTCAGCCATTACTAATACTTTAGTCTTCTTTTGGCTACCTCTACCTCTTTTTAGAGGCTTACTTTTTTCTTCTTCTTTCATTTCGGTAGAGAAAAAACCTTCGTCAAGCTCAATTATTTCTTTAAGTTCATATTCAGCATCTCGCTTTCCCATTGCCAAACGAAGTTTGTGAAGCATTGCCCATATTGGGTTATAAGTAGAGTGTCCCAACTGACGCTTAAGTTCTAGGGCAGAAAAAGTTTTTTTTGTGGAGGTCAACAGGTGAATTGCAATAAACCAATACCGAAAAGGTAACTGGCTGCCGTGCATAACTGTATTACTTCGCAAGCTCTGTCGGTATTTACAACGTTTACACTCAAAGTTTTCCTTGTCTGATTTCCAATAATGTTCAGTACTCCCACATTTTGGACAAACCACTCCTTGTTGCTCTCTGGATTCCTTCCACTTAGCCTTACATGAGGCCTCATCTGGATACTGAGCGATAAAATTTAATAGATTCATAAATGGAAGTTTCTTTAATTGTAATGCAAAGATAAACAATTTAGGTAAAACATCGAGTATTCTTTAAATTTTTAATATCAGACATAAACGACATTATGGACTGCTCTGGTAAGCAAAGTTTAAAATCGACAATATAGGAAGATAAGTGAGAAATTTCTGTATTTCCAGCTGAAAGACAATTACCAAGTTGATTACGAATATATCCAGACATTATATGTTCTGCAATGTCCTTGTCTCTAGAGTCAGTCTTGGACTCAATAATTTCATTTAGTTTAATCTGCAATTCATCGTTGATTGTACTTTCCTGAAATATGATAATACTTGCATCGTCTTCAAACTTCGTACTATTTTTCTCAATGAAAGAACTGAGTAATTCATGAGAGACTTCTGCTTTAAGGAACTCTCCTATCTGATTCTCAAAACCAGCCAGCTCATACATTCCATCACTGCATAGGATCAGCGAATCTCCATTATTTAAGGACATAAATTTTGGATTAATAATAGCGCCGTTATAACCAAGTGCATTTGTCAAACCGTTTCTTATTACAAAAACTCCATCCTTCTTTATAATTTTACCATCACGTCCACGCATTATTACAGCTTTAATCGAATCTTGGCTAATTTGCTTTAGTTTATTGTTAACAAATCCATAAAACCTGCTATCGCCAATGCTATCCCAGATAATCTCACCAGTAAGTGTATTTATAACTATTGCAACAAGAGTTGCCATCATACCTGTATGAGATGGGTTTTCAGGAAAAGAGACATCCTGGTCTGCCTGTTTTAAAGCAAAGACAAAACGTTCTTTGAGTTGCATTGCTTCTGCATTTACAAAGTTTTCAAAAAAAGACTCACATGCCGTTTTAGACGCAATATAGTCATGATGACGAGAGCCAACTCCATCCGACAAAACTAATAATACAAAGTCACCCACAACAGTGGTTTTTATATAATCACCACATTGAACTTTTCCCGAATCAGCCCTTAAGTCCGAAATTATGCAATTCATATCAATATTTTTCTAAAAATATTTTAAGTGTAAAAATAACAAAAAACATTATCTTTTGCATTCGATTGTTTTATATCTTTAGCAGGATAAAACAAAGAAAGCCATCACTTTTGCTTTGCAAATTTTATTAAAAGTCCTCAAAATCAGAAACAAAGATTCTTAGATTTTGAGGACTTTTAATAAAAAAAAACCGCTACTGCGGTTTTGTGATGCTCTTCTTTGTAGCGAGAGGCGGACTTGAACCGCCGACCTCGTGATTATGAATCACGCGCTCTAACCAGCTGAGCTACCTCGCCATTATTTCAAATTCCGTTTTGTTTTTAACGGACTGCAAAAATAGTTAATTTAATTAAAATTCAAAATAAAGTTGCAAACTAATTTTTATTTTTATAAATTGCAACGGATTAAATTGCTTATCAACCAATTATTTAGTATCTAATAATGATTTTATGACAAAAATAGAATTGGAATTTTTATTTAACTGCTCAGACAGGATTTTATACAACCGTTTAAGTACAGCTAGTGGTCTTGGTGAATGGTTTGCCGATGATGTAAAAGTTGAAGCCAATATTTTCACTTTTATTTGGGAAGGTGTCGAAGAACAAGCAGTGCTATTAGGGAAAAAAAACTTGTGCTATGCAAAGTTTAAATGGCTTGACAGTGAGCCTGATACATATTTTGAATTTATGATTCAAACACATGACATAACAAATGCAATATCACTTATTATTACCGATTTTACCGAAGATGACGAGAAGCAAGAAAATATTGAACTTTGGGAAACACAAATAAATAATTTAAAACATCTTTTAGGAGCATAAGAATACCATGATTTTTCTTACTTTTGCATGTCATTAGATTTAGACATGCTTAAACAGTTACATAAATATATCGTCAAATCCTTTATTGGGCCGTGGATAATCACATTTCTGATATGTGTTTTTTTGCTGCTAATGCAATTTTTGTGGAAATATATTGACGACTTAGTTGGCAAAGGCTTAGAATGGAATGTAATTGTAGAACTTTTATTTTATGCCTCACTTACGCTCGTACCTTTGGCATTACCACTTTCAATTTTGCTTGCTACAATTATGACTTTTGGCGGCTTTGGTGAAAGGAATGAGCTTTTCGCAATGAAATCGGGTGGTATTTCTTTGTATAGAATCATGTATCCTCTTATAATATTTAATATTATTATCAGCCTCGGAGCATTTTACTTTGCAAATAATTTATTGCCATACACAAACCTCAAAATGAGGTCTTTACTTTTTAGTATTCAACAACAAAGACCCGAAGTTAATATTCGTAACGGAATTTTTACCGAGCCAGTAGATAATTTAAGCATCAAAGTCAATCGAAAGTATCGTAACAACAATACCCTCGAAGGAGTTCTTATTTATGACCACAGGAGTCTAACGGGAAACAACAACGTAACTACTGCAAAAGCTGGTAACATAAAAATTACCGAAGATAAAACTGTTCTTATAATGGAGCTTTTTGATGGATTTAGGTATGAAGATTTAAAACTTGATAAGAATAAGAAAAAAAGCAATAAAACAAGACCTCATCAAACATCTAAATATAAAAAACAAATAGTTTATATAGAGCTTGATGGCTTAGGATTAGACAGAAGTAACGAAGAGCTATTTAAAAATGGTTTCGAGATGTTGAACAACAAACAATTGCAATTTGCTATTGACTCTTTAACAAATAATTTATATAATCGTGAGTACGAGATTTGGTTCAATTTAAAAAAATATTCACTTTTTAAAGGTGAGGCACAATGGCTTAATCAGAGTGATGAAGAAAAACAACTTGCTCAAATAATAGTTACAGAGTTAAGCATTGCCGATTCAAATTTTTCAATAAATATTGACAGCATTTTTCATTATTTAAACGTCAATCAAAAAAATAAAGTTGTCGATTTTGCTTTAAATTACAGTAGAGCAGCAAAGCAATTTGTCGAAGTTAGCGATATCGAAGTTCAAGGTTATAAAAGGTGGATAGCTAGACATGACATAGAGTGGCATAGAAAATACATGCTTTCACTTGCATGTTTACTGTTTTTTCTTGTTGGTGCGCCTTTGGGTGGGATTATACGGAAAGGAGGATTTGGGGTACCAGTTATTATTTCGGTATTTATCTTTTTAATTTATTATATTATCTCAATAACATTCGAGAAAACAGTTCGAGAGCTTGTTCTAGCACCAGAAATTGGAATGTGGATTAGCAGCTTTATGCTGATACCAATAGGAGCTTTTTTAATTTATAAAACTGCTAATGACTCTATGAGAATAAGCCCTCATTTCTATCTAAAATTAGGAAACCTTTTTCGAAAAAAACAAAAACAATGATATTTGAAATTTTTATTGTTACTTTGCAAATGATATAAGTGGGATATGATATGAGGATATTAATACTTACCAATAAAATGCCATACCCTCCAAGAGATGGAGGTTCAATAGCAAGCCTTGCCTTGTCCGAAGCTCTGACCGATGTCGGAAATCAAGTAACAATATTGTCGATGAATACTAACAAACACTTTGTCAGACAAGACGAGTTACCTGCAAAATTGACTCAAAAAATTAAATTTATCATTGTTCCTATTAATACAGATATTAGTTTTAATGAGCTTCTAACAAATTTACTTTTCTCAAAAAAACCATACAATGCCGAGCGTTTTATTTCAGATAACTATAAAACTGAGCTTGAAAAAGAGCTAAAATCCGAAAATTATGATTTAGTTCAACTCGAAGGTTTATATCTGTGTCCATATATTGATACAATCCGACAAAACTCAAATGCTAAGATTGCTCTCCGTTCTCATAATATCGAACATGAAATTTGGCAAAGAGCTGCTACGAATGAAAAAAACCTTGTAAAAAAAGGATATAAAAATATCTTAAAGAAAAGAATCAAGAATTTTAAACTCGATTATCTAAATAAATATGATTTTTTAGTACCTATAACTGAACGAGACGGAAAAAAATACAGTAATTTAGGAAACATCAAGCCTATTCACGTTACACCCCCTGGAATAGACGGGATTAATTACATCAAAGATGACACTAATTCAAAATTTCCAGGTATTTTCCATATTGGAGCTTTAGACTGGATACCAAACCAAGAAGGCTTACGCTGGTTTATTGATAATGTATGGATAAAATTCAAAAAAAATTATCCGCAATTTGAGTTTTACTTAGCCGGCAGAAATGCTCCTAAACGATTTGAAAAATATTTGGCGGATAAACAGATAGTTTATTTAGGTGAAATTGAAAATGCGAACAAATTTATCAACGAAAATTCAATAATGATTGTTCCATTACTATCAGGAAGCGGAATGAGAATTAAGATTATCGAAGGTATGGTTTTAGGCAAAAGTATTATTACTACTTCAATTGGTGCCGAAGGTATTCCAACAACAGACGGTGAAAATATTTTAATTGCCGATAACCCACAAACTTTTTACGAAAACTTAGAAAGAATTTGTCTCAATATAGAGCTTCATAAAAAAATATCATCAAATGCTATCGAGTTTGTCAACACGAACTTCGACAATATCAATATTGCTAAAAATCTTACAGAATTTTATAAAAATAACATTAACGCATGATTATTTTGCAAATAATATTATGGACTTGTGTTGCATTGGTTTTTCACACCTATGTAGCTTATCCATTGATATTAAAACTATATTGCAAAAATAAAACATCTTTTAAGGAAAAATCATATTTTGCTCCTAATGTTTCGATTATAATGTCATTATTTAACGAAGAAGACGTAATCGCAGCAAAAATTGACAGTATAATTAATTCTGATTATCCCACCGATAAAATTCAACTTATAATCGGCTCCGACAATAGCAGCGACAAAACAGATACAATAGTAAATGATTACGCTAATAAGCATAAGTTTATAGAATTTATAAGCTTTTCAGAGAGACAAGGGAAATCAAATGTAATAAACGCACTTATCAACAAGGCTAAAGGAGAAATACTAATCCTTTCCGACGCTAATGTAATGTTTGACAAAAACACTATCAAAGAATTAGTTAAGCCATTTGCAGATGAGCGTATTGGACTTGTTGATACTAGAATGACAAATACTGGAATCAAAAAAGAAGGAATATCAATTCAAGAAAAATCGTATATTTCGAGAGAAGTAATGATAAAAAATTGTGAAGGACTATTATGGGGAACAATGATGGGTCCTTTTGGTGGATGTTTTGCTATTAGAACACAATTATATAGCCCAGTACCTGTTAATTTCCTTGTTGATGACTTTTATATCTGTATGAAAGTTCTTGAAAAGAAATACAGAGCCATTAATCGTCTCGAAGCAGTAGTTTATGAAGATGTGTCGAATAATCTTTCTGATGAATTTAGACGTAAAATTAGAATAGCAACAGGGAATTTTCAAAACCTATGGGAATTTAAAAATCTACTATGGCCACCTTTTACTGGTCTTGCATTTAGCTTTTTATCACATAAAATATTACGATGGTTAACCCCTTTATTCATGATTTTTGCGTATATTAGCAATTTTTTACTCGCATTTTGTTACGAGTTCTATTTTTATATGCTACTAGCGTATAATTTTATTTTTATTCTACTAATAGCTGACTTTTTACTTAAGAAATTTAAAATACATAATATATTTTTGCGTTTTATAACACATTTTATGTCAATGAACTTAGCTTTGCTGATAGGAATGTTTAAAGCGATGAAAGGAGTTAAAACAAATGTCTGGAAACCAACAAAAAGAAATCAATAGACCATTAGATACTATTGAAGAAGCAATAGAAGATATTAAAAATGGGAAAGTAATCATTATTATAGATGATTATGATCGTGAAAATGAAGGCGATTTTGTTGTCGCTGCCGAAAAAATCACACCCGAGATTGTCAATTTTATGGCAAGATACGGGCGAGGATTAATTTGTACGCCACTAACCGAAAGTCGTTGCAAAGAACTTGATTTAGATTTAATGGTAGGCAAAAACACAGCCTTACACGAAACACCTTTTACAGTATCGGTTGACCTTAACGGAGATGGCTGCACTACAGGAATTTCTACTAGCGATAGAGCTAAAACAATAAAATCTTTGGTCGATGAAAACACCAAACCCACAGATTTAGGACGACCAGGACACATTTTTCCGCTTATGGCTAAGGAAAACGGTGTATTAAGACGTAGCGGACACACAGAGGCGGTTGTCGATATTACACGTCTTGCTGGATTGAAACCAGGAGGAGCTTTAGTTGAGATTATGAATGACGATGGAACAATGGCACGATTACCAGAATTAATGAAAATAGCCGACAAATTTCATCTGAAAATTATCAGTATCGAAGATTTAATTAAATATCGCTTAAAAACTGACAGTTTAATTGAAAAAGGAGTCAGAGTAAAACTCCCAACAAAATATGGCTTTTTTGAGATGATTCCATTTAAACAAAAAAGTAACAATCTCGAACATGTTGCCTTAATAAAAGGCACTTGGGAATCCGATGAAACAATAACAGTCAGAGTGCACTCTAGCTGTGTTACTGGAGATATTTTTGGCTCGCTAAAATGTGATTGCGGAAACCAATTGCACGAAGCTATGAGAATTGTTGAAAAAAAAGGCAAAGGAGTTATAATTTATCTAAACCAAGAAGGACGTGGAATTGGATTGATGAACAAAATTGCTGCATATAAACTGCAAGAAGACGGACTTGATACTGTCGAAGCAAATGTACATTTAGGATTCGAACCCGACGAAAGAGATTACGGCGTTGGTGCTCAAATACTTAGAAGTATCGGCGTTTGTAAAATGAAGTTATTGTCCAACAATCCACGTAAACTAGCTGGACTAAAAGGATATGGACTTGAGATAGTGGAAACACAACATATCGAAATAAAACCAAATAAATATAACAAGTTTTATCTCGAAACTAAAAAAAATAAAATGGGGCACGAATTAGATCTTGATGACAACTAATAAACCAAATATTGTTTTTATGGGGACGCCAGAATTTGCTGTCTCCTCGCTAAAAATTCTACTTGATAATGATTATAATATCAAAACCGTTATTACAGCACCCGACAAACCTGCTGGCAGAGGAAAGAAAATACAATTCTCAGATGTTAAAAAGTTTGCTCTCGAAAACAATCTAAAAATACTGCAACCTAACAATCTGAAAGCAGAAAATTTTCTAAATGAGCTAAAAACACTTAATGCTGATTTATTTATAGTCGTTGCGTTTAGAATGCTGCCGAGACAGGTTTGGAAACTGCCTAAATTAGGAACATTTAATTTACATGCCTCACTCCTGCCCGATTACCGAGGGGCTGCTCCAATAAATCATGCAATTATTAATGGAGATACAAAAACAGGAGTTACCACTTTTTTTATTAACGAAGAAATTGATAAAGGGAGTATAATATTCCAAGAAAATGTCGAAATAAAACCTAAAGACAATGCTGGAGATTTGCACGATAAACTTATGTACATTGGTGCTGAGCTGGTTTTAAAAACTGTAAAAGCAATTGAGAACAATAATATTCAGGTTCACAAACAGGAGAAATTTAATAATAACAATTTACATCCTGCACCAAAAATTTACAAAGAATTTTGTCGCATAGACTGGAATATGCCTGCAGAAAAAATCAATAATCTTATTAGAGGTTTATCGCCTTATCCGGCAGCATGGACAATACTCAATTGCCCAGAAAATGTGCAAGTAAAATTGTACGAGACTTCTATTATTATTGAAGGTCATCAACATAAAATTGGAACTATAATTACTGATAATAAAACTTATTTAAAAGTAGCGGTAAAAAATGGGTTTATTACTGTGTCGGAACTTCAAATTCAAGGAAAAAAACGCATGAAGGTAAAAGAATTACTTAACGGTTATAAATTTACCAACAATGATGCTTTCGAATAAAAATCTATGCGTTTTTTACTTGCTTTTTATATAGTGCAATAGCTAAACCATCAACTAAGCCAATTTTTGGAGCTACAATTGTATCAATATTTCCCCATTTCATAATATAATTAAAAATCCGTGCAGCAGGAATTATAACATCAGCTCGGTCGGGACGCAAAGTGTATATTTCAATTCTCTCTTCATAGGAATGTTTCTCTAATTCGCCAACAGAGTTCTTAATTTGTTGTCGAGTTATTGTATAGTCGTTATTTCCAAACAATCCAGTTAATTTAATAATATTCCCTCCCGAACAAATACAGTTGATATTTTCATCAGTATCTCGTACAGATTGCAGCCAATCTTTAAGTTTATCCCATTCAGAAGAATCAACTTGATCAAATAAATATTTTATTGTTCCAATCTTAAAAGACATAGAAGAAATGAATTTTTCCTTTTTAAAAAACGAGCACTCTGTGCTACCTCCCCCAACATCAATATACAATGTATTATCATATTTTTTATTGATATAAATATTATTCGCCTGACTTAATATTTCGGCTTCACGAATTCCGTCAATAATTTTTAAATCTATCCCTGTTTCATCTTTAATAGCTTTTAATACTATTTTACTGTTTGAAGCTTCACGTAAAGCGGCAGTAGCACAAGCATCATAATCAACAGGCTGATAAATATCCTTAATTAACTCGTAAGCTTTAAATGTTTTAATAAGCATTTCGATTTTTTCGTCAGTAATATATCCTTTTTCAAAAACGTCCATGCCAAGACGTAAAGGCACTCTAACCAAAGCAATTTTACTAGCATAAATTAGATTGTTCTTTTCAAATACATGCGAGATAAGTAATCTACCTGCATTAGAACCAATATCAACAGTTGCAAAATTTAAACTCATGAGTTAAGTATTTTTAAATAATTATAAACTTCATATTGTGTCCGCACTTTTTCTGTTTCTCGTGTTTCTCTAATTACATTATGCTCATTACTACTCCAATCTCTGGCTTTAGTATTATCCCTAAATTGGATATCAAAAATATCTACTAATTCCTTTTGTATCTCTTTCGAATAAATTGGCACACATACTTCGATGCGAGTATCGAGATTACGAATCATAAGATCACTTGAACCTATATATATTTTATTATCATTATTATTACAAAACATATATACCCTAGAATGTTCAAGAAACTTATCGACTATTCCAATAGTTTGCAAATTTTTATTTGTGTGGGATATAAGACTACATGCCGCTCTGGCACTAATTCTTACATTAACTCCAGCCTCAGCCGCTTCTTTAATTTTATCAATAAATATAGAATCGGTAAAGCTATTAAGTTTGATATTTATCCATGCTGGTAAGCCGGATTGAGCATTTTTAATTTCATTTTCAATCAAATCCATAAAAAGATTTCGAGTATATAAAGGGCTAACAACCAAATGATCAAAATTGATAATTTGATAAGCCGACTCGATCAAATAAAACACTTTTCCTACTTCAATACATAGCTCCTGATTTGCAGTTAATAAGGATAAATCACTGTATAACTGAGCCGTTTTTTCATTAAAGTTACCTGTGGATATATTTGAATAGTAATAATTTACACCATTTTCTTTTGCTCTGATGAGAATTAGTTTTGAGTGTACTTTAATACCCGATATTGTTTTTATTATTTTAACGCCTGCATCTTCAAGTTGATTTGTCCAATAAATATTTTGCTCTTCGTCAAATCTAGCTTTAAGTTCTAAAAATGCAGTAACACTTTTCCCATTTCGGGCAGCATTAATAAGTGCAGATATAATTTTTGAGTCGTTAGCTAAACGATACAAAGTAATTTTAATTGATTTTACTTTAGGATCAACAGAAGCTTCCCGAAGCATATTTACAATAACACTAAAAGAATTATAAGGATAATGCAGAAGTATATCTTTCTTTTTTACTGAAGATAAAATTCTGACCTTATTTTTTATATGCCTATGCGACAAAGCTTCAATTTTTTTATATACAAACTCGTCTCCTAATAATTTGGGGAAATTCATAAAATCTTTTGAGTTATGATATCTTTCTCCCTTTATAGCATTTTTGCTAGTTTTTATTTTAAGACAATTAGTTACCAGGCTCACTAAAGGATGAGGCATATTTTTATCGTGAATAAATCGAACTGGCGCACCGGTTTTTCGTTTTTTAATACTTTCTGCAACTATATCTATAAAGCTTTTTGACACATTACCATAAAGATCAATTTCGGCATCTCTGGTAATTTTAATTGTATATGCGTTAAAATGAGAATATCCAAATACTCCAAAAATATCTGACAAACAATATCTAATTATATCATCAAGTCTGATTACAAATTTTTTGTTCTCAAATGAAGGCAACACAATAAATCTCGGCATTTTATCATCAGGAATCTGAATTAATGCAAACTCGTGCTTTTCATCGCTATCTTTTTTACTTAAATCGACTGCCAAATAAATAGTTCCGTCTGGCAAACTACTCAAATCTGTACTACGTTTTAAGATTAAAGTAAAAAGACCAGGCAAAATATGTTTATGAAAATAATCCTTTACAAATATTTGTTGTTGCTCATTAAGTTCAGTTTCATTTAAAATAGAAATCCCCTTTTGCTCTAATTCTTTTAATACTTGAGTCTTAATATTATTAAATTCCAACTGACGCATACCAATATAAGAAACTATCTCTTGCAGCAATTCTTCAGACTTTTTTACCTTTTCGGGATAATTCTTTCGATTAAATTCTATAAGCCTATTTATAGAAGCAACCCTTACTCTGTAAAATTCATCAAGATTATTTGAATATATACCAAGGAATTTTAATCTTTCAAGTAATGGCACTGTATTATCGGCGGCCTCTTGCAACAATCGGCTATTAAAGTGCAACCAGCTTATCTCTCTGTTAATAATTTCCATAAACCACACATTTTTACACAAAGATAAACAAGATTTGAATTAGATTTAACTTTTATTATAAATTAATACCTTATACTTGTATGACGAAATGATAAAAAATATTTCAGCATGATTATTGAATAACTCAAATAAACAGACATTATGGAAAACTCTTATGACCTAACAACTTACACTGGATTAAATAAAACTTTAAGTCTTATAAAAAAATACGGCTGGATTATAAATCCAATACCTTGGTTAATTTACAAAGCACTTAGCCCCGAATTATCAACCGAAAAGCAAGTAGATGCAGCAAAAACACTAATAGAAGCAGGTAAAAAAAATGGGGTAAAAAGAATGCGTATAAAAATTGGACATAAAGCTGGTCTTGAACTTAGTACACTAATGCAAGGCTTTCCTATTAAAGTGATGATGGGCAATAATGGAATTGCAGAAGTAGAAGTCGATTACGAAAATAATCAAGGAGGTAGTAGCGAGAGTATAATTAAAACATAATTAGTACTTGTCTATAATAATCAATAGTGCGAAGAGAAAGAAAGAGTTTCGGATTTGAACGAGTTTACTCCCTGCGGTCGTGAGCTCGCCTGCGGCTCGGTTCGGGTTTGAAAGGGTTTCGGGTTTGAAAGGGTTTCGGGTTTCGGGTTTCGGGTTTCGGGTTTCGGGTTTGAACGAGTTTACTCCCTGCGGTCGTGAGCTCGCCTGCGGCTCGGTTCGGGTTTACTTAAAGTTCATACTGTCAACCTTTTATTTCCAGATTAACGTGTTTGCATTATAAAACTTTTCCAAACATTAAGGATCTCAGGAAAATTCTCTCTGCCAAAACCTATTCTAACATGCGAATTACCATAATCAAACATTTCTGAGGGAATCATCATTATGCCACAACTACTAACCAATTTTTCGCAATAAGTGTATGCTGATTCTTTAATTTTCAATTTCACAAGAGCCGTAGAGCAAGCATTTGTGTCTCCAAACTCTAATAATTCAGAATTTTCTGCAACAAAACTTTTAAATATGTCTTTATTAGATATGATTTTTTGAATATTTGGCTGAATGAATTTGTCTTTATGATTCAAAGCTATACATGTAAGTACCTCACCAGCAGCATTATTGCAAATAGAAAGATAATCTTTAAACGCAAGTACATCGTTAAGGATATCGGTACGCTTTGTGGCAAGCCAACCAAACCTCATACCAGCCAAACCAAAAGATTTAGCCATACCCCATAAACTTATAGCATTTTCGTAAATATCACAGATTGCTGGAATTTCATCTTTAGGCTCATGAATAATTTGGTGATACATCTCATCAGAAAACAGAATGATGTTTTTGCGTGCAGCAATTTCTACAATTTTGTTAAGGTCGGTCATAGTAGGGATAAATCCCGTTGGATTATGAGGAAAATTAACAATTATCAGTTTTGTTTTATCGCTTACTAATTCATTAAGTTTATCTGGATTATAATAGAAAGTCGAATTTGTATCTTCAGGTAACCAAAACTTAATTTTCGCCCCAATACTTTCGGCGACCTGATACAAACTTTGATATGCTGGAGCCATACAAACAACTTCATCGCCTCGTTCTAAAAGCACATTCATCAAGATATAGTTTGCTTCACCTGGCGACATCACAAGAATATCTTCAGGATTTATTGTAAGATGTTGATTTGAAATTGACTCTCTTAAAAATTCAGAACCTGCGGAATCCGTATATCCAAACTTTAGATTATTCCACAAATTTAGCTCTTCTTTGCTTGCACAAAAAAGGATATACTCAAGACTATATCCATCACAATCAGAGCTTGATATTAAATATTTTGCATTAAATTCATACTTTGCAAAATATCGTTCTAATTTAAATGGCTTAATTTTCATATTATAATTTGACTTTGTATTAATTAAATAAAAAAATATCCACAAATAAGACTTTACCCTTATTGGGAATTATTCAGTTGCTAAATTACTACAAATTTCAATTATATTAAAATATCATCGATAATAATTTATGAAAAAGGAATTATTGCAAGCATGGATATATTATCTTTTAAACACAAAAATATTAGCATAATAAGGCAAATCGGAGTCTATAAAAACAACATATTTACCAGATTTATTTTCATCATTTTGGAATTTATAGATTCCTTGTTTTAAGCCATCTATGACTTCAAATTCATAATCAACTTTTAATAAATACTCTTCGCTATCGACAAATTGCAAATCGTACTCACAATAGAAGCAGCCATCTAATTGAACCACAACAATATAGTAGGTGTTATAATCTAAGTTTATTATTGGACTTACTAATGGATTCTCTGTTGAAATTGAATCGCCCAATTCGACTACTGGTTTATATCCTCTATCAATATATGATTGTCTTGTTTTTTTAATATTTTTTGTAAAATCAGAAGATTGTGCGAATATACAAAAAGGCAAAGCCAACAAAACTAAAAACAATATTTTTTTCATAATGTCAAAATTTTAATATAATATACAATAATCAAACCACAAAATTACGTTGTCTCATTGCTTCATAAACCACAACTGCAACCGAGGCAGACACATTAAGAGAATCGATTTTCCCAAGCATAGGAACTCTAAGTCTTTGGTCAGCAGCTTTTATCCATTTGTCGGTTAATCCAGTAGCTTCAGTACCAAATACTAAGGCAACTTTTCCCCGCAAATTTAAGTTATGATATTTTTCAGATGCGTTAAGTTCTGCTGCGAATATTTTAATTTTATTTATTTTTAACCAATCCATAGTTTGCTGCGTATCAGCAACGACAACATCAGTTGTAAAAACGCAACCTAAACTTGCTCTTATTGAGTTTGGATTAAACACGTCAGCACGAGGATCGCTAACAATAATCCCCGAAACACCCGCCCCATCAGCAATTCTAGCAATAGCACCAAGGTTTCCTGGTTTCTCAACAGATTCCAGAATAACAAAAACCGAATTATCCGCAAGTTTAAGATCATTTAATTTTTTAACGGGTGAGCGAGCTAAAACAACCATGCCTCCAGTTGATTCGCGATATGATATTTTGTTATAAACCTCTTTTGAGACCTCAAAGTATTCGACATTATCAGAGATTTTACAAAACAAACCATCAACTGCTTCTTTAGAAACAATATCTGGACAAAAATACAGATGTTGTATTTCGACATCAGCTAATAATGCTAACTGAATTTCTTTAATGCCTTCAATTATTATAAGACCTTGTTTGCGTCTTTCACGAGATTTATTATGTAAGACAACAAGATTTTTAACTAATTTATTATTAACAGATGTAATTTTAGTAACCATAAAATTTATTTTCATAAAGTTTTTTAATGTTTCAGTTTTTTAGGGATTGTCATCACTTTCTAAACATAAAAATGATTTTGCCGAAGGATGACAAAACACAAAGTATGAGGTAAAGAAAGCAAAATATATTACTCCGTCTCTAAAAATAAACATATCATCTATTGCAAAAATCAATATCATTATAAATGTCCAAAATACAGCTAAAATGCTTTTCTTTTCGAAAGCTTTTTTCGCCAATAAAAAGAAAATAAGCAAAATAGAAATAAGTCCAAAAATCCCTGACATCAAGAAAGACCTTAAATACTGATTATGAGGATTCGTATGATTGTACTCGGCAGCCCAATAATTGTTTTCACTATAATTTCTATCCAGCTCATCAAGCACATCTCCTGTACCAACGCCAAACACCCAGTTCTCACTAATAATTTCGCAACTTGATTTAATAGCAGAATACCTCAAAGTCGATGATTCTTTCTCATTATAGTTTATTTCTCTATTATGCACAAAAATATCCAACATATTAGTAAATCTTATTTTCACATTAGGGATTGTTAAACTAAATACAGTCAATCCAACCAATATTGCCAAGACAACAATCAAGGTAGATGCCTTAATTGTCTTTTTAAGATAAGCATAAACAACAATTGTTATTATTGCAAATAAATAAATAATTATAGTAGATTTGGCAACAAGTTGAAAAAGGAAAAGCGATAATACTAAAAATAAAAAGAAACTAATAACTTTGGTAGCTTTACTATTATTTTTAAATAATATTTGATTAGCTCCCAACAGATTAAGGAATACAATTATTATTGCAAAAAGAACATTATAAGATAAGTGGTTTGGAGTTTTAATAAACATACTAAAACTAGTATAAAAAAGTAAGCTAGTGCTTTTTGTCTCCATATATTTAGGATAGACATTGATCCATAAAATAACATAAGACACTAAAATTCCAATAACAAATGCCTTAAAGACATAATGGGATCTATCACTTAGAGTATTATTTTTAAAAAAGTAAAAAATAAAAGGGAAAATGATTAGAGATAATCCTTTTTCGATATTGTGAAACGCCTCAGATTTATTTGAAGAGTAAAAATAGCCTATTAACATAAGCAAGAATGGTAATACGAGAATTAAAAAATCCTTGCTAACAATAATTTTAGGAATATTTACATAAGTAGATTTTCTTAAGAATGCAGTAAATATCAAAACAATCATTAATACTGGTACACCTCGAGTATAAAGCGGTATTAGCAAAGCAATTAAAACATAAATACTAAAATCAAATATATCTAATTTTTTAATCATTATATTATCTCCTTATCAAGTTGTTTCTTCTTTAGTTCATCACCAAATAAAAAGAATGAAGAAAAGAAAGCAAAGTAAATAATTCCGTCCTGTATCATAAACATATCTTCTACTGCAAAAAGCGCTATCATAAATAATGTCCAAAAAACAAACAGCATATTTCGATTTTGTATTGCTTGTTGCAGCATCATAATAAAAATCAGAATTAATAACACAAAGCCGATAATTCCATACATTGCAAAAGTTCTAATAAACTGATTATGTGGACTTATATGTTGAATGTATGCTCCCTGTGCATCGTTTTCTTTGTAATAGTTGCTCATTTCGGTTGACATATCTCCAGAGCCAACACCAAACCAAAAATTTTCTTTAATCAAATGAATTCCTGCTTTAATTGCTGCGAATCTCAAACTAGTCGATTCCTGACTTTTAGTATTGTTATGAGTGAAGTCGAAAGCTACATTAAACATATTTGTAAATCTAGCACGTGGTGTAGGTGCAGATAACAATACAGATGACAGAACCACAAAAGATATAATAATCGTTAATAATTGCATCATGGAGAATATTTTTTTAGAAATCACATATATTAAGAACACAATTGCGAACAAAATTAAAAACAAAATAGTAATTTTACTTGACAATTGCAATAAAAAAACAACGAGAGCAATTAAACTAATTATTTTTAACAAAGTTATATTTCTGCTTTTTTGGATAAAAAGTTTTAGTTTGCCAGCAAGACTAAAAGACAGTAATACTATGGCAAACAAAACAGAATACGATAAATGATGTGGTCCTTTAATGATACCACCAAACGAAGAATAAAAAAGTTCATTTATATCACCTGTACAAATAAACTTAGGCAAAGCCACGGCCCAACAAATAAAATATGCAAACAAGACACCTATTACAAAAAAACTAAGCATCAACTCAATTTTATGATTGATTATATTATTTTTAAAAGAGACAAATATAAATGGGAATAGCAATAATGATACTACAATTTCAATCTGTTTGCGTGCCTCTAATAGATCGTTGGTATTTATAACCCCCAATACTGCCACAAGCAGAGGAGATATAAATAAGTAAAAACGAAAATCAGATAAAAGCTTAACAAACGCTCTATAATTTTCAATTTTCAAAAAAGCGACAACTACGAGCAATGCAATGGACAGGGATGTTATTTTAATGTGTATTGGTATCATAAAGGCAGTTGTGCACATTAAAAACAGTTCAAATTGATCCAATGCTTTTTTCATATTGCAAAAGTAGTTTTTTTTGATTATACTTTCGCTTTCTGCATTACAAAAACACATATATAATAAAAAATGATAAAAAATGATAAAAAAACGACATTAAAGTTTCGGTATTAAAATAAAAAACAGTACTTTTGCAGCTCAAAATTAAAAAAATTATTAATTAAATTATTAAAGTTATGATTAACCAGTACGAAACCGTTTTCATTGCAACTCCCGTTTTGTCTGAAGCACAGATGAAGGAAGCGGTTGAAAAATTCAGGAAAGTCATTACCGATAACAACGGTGAGGTCGTTCATGAGGAAGATTGGGGTTTAAAAAAACTTGCTTACCCAATCCAAAAAAAGTCGACAGGCTTTTATCATCTGATAGAGTTCAAATCAGAAAGTGCATTTATAGAGAAACTTGAGACTCAATTTCGTCGTGACGAAAGAGTTATGAGGTTTTTAACTTTCAAAATGGATAAACATTCAGTAGCATATAGTGAAAAAAAACGCAGAATGAAAAAAGAACAAAATCAGAAGGAGGCATAATTATGGCACAAAACAATTCAGAAATCAGATATCTTACTCCTCTGGCAGTAGAAGTTAAGAAGAAAAAATATTGTCGTTTTCTAAAAAATCGCATTAAATATGTAGATTATAAAGATGCACAATTTTTGAAAAGATTTTTAAACGAGCAAGGCAAAATTTTGCCTCGTCGTTTAACAGGGACGTCATTAAAGTATCATCGTAAAGTTGCCCAAGCAGTAAAAAGAGCTCGTCATTTAGCTTTATTGCCTTATGTAACCGATTTGATGAAATAATTAAGGAGAACTAAGAAATGGAAATTATATTAAAACAAGATTTAGATAAACTAGGAAATATTGATGATATCGTTAATGTAAAACCTGGTTATGCACGAAACTACCTTATCCCTCAAGGATATGCAATTTTAGCAACCAAAACAGCTAAAAAAATTCACGAAGAGAACATGAGACAAAAATCTCATAAAGAAGCAAAACTTCGCGAAAATGCAGAGGCAATAGCAACTAAAATGGAAGGTGTCAAAATCAGAGTACCTGCAAAAACAAGCTCAACAGGTAAAATCTTTGGTTCAGTAAATACAATTATGTTATCCGAAGCTCTTGCAAAAGAAGGATTTGACATTGATCGTAAAAATATTACAATTAAAGGCGATGCAGTTAAAGAAATTGGTGATTACAACGCTAATATTAAAATTTATAAAAACATTAGAGTAAGTATTGATTTCGAAGTATATTCGGAGTAATACTTTAAAAGATAAAAAAAAAATCGCCTCTTTATGGCGGTTTTTTTTTAAGCGTTTGTTAAATAATAAGGTCAGAACTCCTAATCCACCCTTGATTATCAGCTACTTTCGCCTGTTTTGTCGTATTCAATTAATTCCCTGTTTTTGCAGAAAAAAGTTTTCGTCAATTCTGCATACTTTATTATTTAACAAACCCTTAATCTTCAAAATTTTACATTAATCTGAACTCTAAAAAGTATGTCGAATTCAATTAGCTTTAGCCACATTTATAAGCTTTTAAAATTATAATTTCCGCTTAGATTTTTATCAGAATACACTCTAATTCAGGTTTGGATCCAAATTAATATTATACAGTTGAATTTGACAATTTTTAAAAATGATGCTAAAGCAAGTGGAAGAAGGAAAAGTTTTCACAGTGTAATGTAATAGATAATTTTATAATAAATAAATTATTTGCTTTTTGCCTGTTTATTTACTGACGTTTACAAGGTATGCAGAATTTACTTGCTCACTTCGATAAAAACTCACTTCGACACTTCGGCGTTGCTCACTTCGGCAGGCTCACTTCGGCAGGCTCAGTGCATCGCAGTGCATCGCAGTGCTTGCAAGCTTACTTCGGCAGGCTTAGCACATCGCAGCGCATCGCTTTTATTACTTCCTTTGGTCGTGAGGGCTTCGCCGTTGTTTGACAATCCCTAAAATATTCGAAAGCCTTTATTTGTAAAATATTCTGCCAAGACATTGGTGTAATCGCCAGGCACAATTAAATGATGATTTCCTAATGGAAACTCTCGTAATAGGAAAATACTTTTATGCGACATTTTTACTTTAATCTGTGTGCGACAAGCTTGGATAATATTTCCAGATTCGATAATTTCGCCAAGAGCTAAAAAACAAAACTCCAAGTTCCTATCTATTCTAAAAACCGTAACCTGCTGATTTGCAATTTTTCCTTTTACTGCACTTCCTTTTCCAGTTTCTAAATGACTTTCGACATCAAAATCTTCAAGCAAATTTAAAGGAGCTGTACAATGTGAAAAGACAACAGATTCTCTATCAAGGGCATTCAAATTTGCGACCCAAGGTATTTTCCCAGCAATTCTAGATAAGACAATCATCCCAGCAGCCGAACAGAGGTCTCCTTCGCAAACAGTTGGGATGTTATTGTTATTTAATAGAGCAACTGGCAAACATGCGGTATAGTCATATTTTTTGATAAAATCGAAACAAGAAACTGCCATAGCAGAAACTTCTTCAACATGAATAAAACTAATCATTTTATTATAAAGTGCACGATCTTTCTCGAATGTTTTGTAATTATATTTAGCAAAATACTTATCAAACTCATCAAAATTATTGTCGTCAAACTGCAATATTTCCGACCAGTTATATTCAACAATCTTTATACCCAAAACCTCATGCAACAACTCGTAATCGGGTACGCTTGCAATCAACCAGTTTTCGGGTTTTCCAATAAGAGCAAGCTTTGTATTTTTATAACTATCTTTTTCATCAAGGAATTTTTGTAGTGGTTCGAGATTATTGATGAAGTCGATGTTAAAAATTTTAGTTTTTATTCCTTTTTCATTAAGAAAAGCTTTAACTTCGGTCGCAGCGGCCCATGAGTTATCTTTTTCAGAAGCTAAAAAACAATATCTATTTTGGGCTTCAATTTGTTCGATTGCTTTATGCTCTGCGCCTCCCGACAAGAACCAAATAACATTAGCGTCAGAGTTTACAAAATTATCAGTATTAAAACTCAAAAATTTCTTAAGGAAATCAGTTTTTGCTTTATCTATAAATTTTTCACTGACATTATTGTTAGCGGCAATATATATCTTCAAAACACAATTTTTTAGTTAAACATGGAGATACTTTACTATCACAGATTATTTTGCTGCAATAGTTTCAATCTCGACAAGTGCCCCTAGGGGAAGGCCTTTGACAGCAAAAGCGGCTCTTGCAGGAGGGTCTTTAGGATAATATTTACCATACACCTCGTTCATAGCAGCAAAATTTGCCATATCGCTAAGTAAACACGTAGATTTTATCACATCATCAAAACTATAACCAGCTTCAGTAAGAATAGCTTGTATATTTTTCATGACCTGCTCAGTTTGAGCCGTAATACCCTCGGGGATTTTACCATCCGCCGAATTAACAGGCACCTGACCAGAAATAAAAAGCATGCCATTAATTTCGATTGCTTGACTGTAAGGACCAATTGCTTTAGGGGCTTTTGGAGTATTAATTACATTTTTCATAATTACTAATTGTTAAATATTGAATATTATTATGCTTTAAACTTACAAAGTTACTAAAAAAAGTAGTTTAAAAATTAAATTCATTTAGTTTTATAGATTTTTGGCTCTAATTCGCCCTGTAATACCATTAAACCATTCATAGCTAAAGCTGACATTTCGTCTTCTCCAGGATAAACTTTCATAGGAGCAATAAACTTAGTCATGTCCTCAATAAAAGAGCAAAATTGCTTATTATATGCAATGCCTCCAGTAAGTATTATTGCATCGACCTCGCCTTTAAGCACAACAGATAGTTTTCCAATTTCTTTAGCTACCTGATAAGCCATTGCATCTGAAATAAACTGTGCATACGTATCTCCTTTTTTAGCTCTTAATTCAACTTCGTAGGCATCGTTTGTTCCAAGGTAAGCAGCTAAACCACCATTACCTTTAATCATTAGTTTAACATCTTTATGCGTATATTCTCCGCTAAAGCATAATTTTGCAAGCTGCCCACTCGGCAAAGTACCAGTTCTTTCGGGGGAAAAAGGTCCTTCACCATCTAGTGCATTATTAACGTCAATAACTCTACCTTTAAGATGTGCGCCAACCGAAATTCCTCCACCTAGATGAGCAATAATTAAATTTAGGTCTTCGTATTTTACATTATCTTCAGCGGCATATCTTCGTGCAATTGCTTTTTGATTTAAGGCATGTAAAATTGACAGTCTTTCAAATTTTGGATGCCCACTAATACGAGCGATATCTTCCATTTCGTCAACTACTACTGGGTCGGCAATATATGCCTTAACTCCTGATAATGAGCTTACTAAATCGTGAGCTATCAATCCGCCCAAATTACTTGCATGTTCGCCGATTGGAGAATTGCGTAAATCTTTTAGCATATCATCATTTACTTCATATACTCCTGATGGTATGGGATATATAAGTCCACCACGAGCGACAATACACGCAATAGTACTAATATCCTGTCCATCTTCTTCGAGATTTCTCAAAATTGTGTCTTTACGAAATTGATATTGCTCAGTAATGCTCGTAAATTTAGTTAATTCATCGTTTGAGTGCTTTATGTTTTTTAAGAAAATATTTTTTGCATTCTCATACATCGCAATTTTAGTGGAAGTAGAGCCTGGGTTAATTGTTAGAATTCTGTGTATATTCATCTATTATATAAATATTTAGTAATTAATTTGCAGTCAGAGCAGCTAAGGCTATTGAATAAGTTTTAGTTTCAGCAGAATCGCCACGAGATGTTAATACTGCAGGGCATTTAGCACCAACGAGCATTGCACCTAATTTAGCATTACACAATTTAGTAGAAGTTTTGTAAAAGACATTTGCAGCTTCTATGTCAGGAAAGACTAAACAATCTGCATCGCCATTAACTACACTTTTTAGTTTTTTAATTTCGACAGATTCTTTATCTATTGCAACATCAAGTGCTAAAGGGCCATCAATTAAAGCTCCTTTTATTTGTCCTCTTTCGGCCATTTTTGAAATTATCGCGGCATCAACGCAGGCTGGTAAGGCAGGAGACATTTGCTCTGTAGCAGCAATTATTGCCACTTTAGGAGTTTCAACTCCAAGAGCTTTTGATACATTTATAACATAATTTGTAAGTGCAATTTTTTGATTAATATCTGGAGCAGGAATTACGGCGACATCAGTTGCGACCAAGAGTTTATGGTAATGTTCAAACTCCATAACGACAACATGACTTAAGACAGCTTTTGGAGGTAAAAGACCAGTTTCTTTATTAAGAATGGCTCTCATATATTTATCAGTACTAACAAGACCTTTCATAATAAAATCGGCTTTACCCTCATTTACCAAACTCACCGCGGTATTGGTAGCTTTAATCTCATCTGCTTCCTGAACAATAGTAAACTTATTAGCATCTATTTTTTCGTGTTTGCAAATTTCTCTTATTGTCTTTTCATCGCCAACAAGTATTCCCTCAATAATGCCTAAATCAATAGCTGAACTAACAGCTTCTATAGTATGAGCGTCATTAGCAAAAGCAACTGATAATCTCTTTTTGGGTTTGGATTTAACCGCTTGAATTACATGTTCGAGTTTCGTTATATTCATATTCTATTAATCATTAAAAATTTAGTTGCTAATATACTTCTAAATAATTAAACTCAAAATGATATTTTGTTTTTTTTACAAGTATCTAAAATAAAACTCCGATAATACGTTTAGAACCCCTAATTTACCCTTGATTATCAGTTGCTTCCGCTCTTTTTGTTGAAGGGGCATAAACAATTATAAATATTTTTTTCAATTTGTATTAAAATTAGTAAAAAACGAAAAGCTTAGGGATACGAATAATTTACCTAAAATACTAAAATTAAAGTATGCGTTTGCCCTGTTAATAACCTGAGTTCAATATAGTTTTTGTTTATTTATTTACTGACGTTTACATTGCCTCCACTTTACTGGCAGAAATAGGATTTATTTTTTTTATCGGCAATATAAAGTCAAAATTCCACAACAAATTTAAGGCTAATTTTCAAATCTGGGGATTGTTGATTTTCGAATAGCTTAGGAGTTCTGAATATTTATCAATATTATAAAATATAAGCACGCAAAATAAGGGATGATAGTTTAATTTGAGAAATGGCTAGATTATTGCAGTTGCAATCATCTCCGCAATATCAAGATTTTTTATTTCTTCCTCTTTATTTTTATATTTTAGTCCATCTGTTATCATAGTCATACAAAAAGGACAAGCAGTTGCAATAATATCTGATTTTGTTTCAAGAGCTTCCTCTGTTCGCTCAATAAATATTTCTTTATCGCCTTTTTCGGCATCTTTAAACATTTGAGCACCACCGGCACCACAGCATAATGCAAAACTTTTATTTCTTTGCATTTCTGATATTTTTAAACCAAGAGATTCAATTACAAAACGAGGAGAATCATAAATATCGTTAGCTCTTCCAAGATAGCAAGGGTCGTGATAAGTAACTTTATTTCCTTTCAATTTTGACTTATCAAGTTTGAGTTTACCAGATTTTATCATACCCTGTAAAAACTCCAAATAATTTACTACTTCAAACTCTGCCCCAAGATCAGGATATTCATTTTTTAAAGTATTATAGCAATGAGGACAAATAGTAATAATTTTTTTGATTTCGTACATTTTAAAAATCTCGATATTTGTCATTGCTTGCATCTGAAACAGCATTTCGTTTCCGGCTCTGCGAGCAGGGTCTCCTGTACACGATTCTTCTTTTCCTAAAACCGCATAGCTTGTTCCCAAATGATTAAGAATTGTCGCAAATGCTTTTGCTACTTTCATATATCGTGTATCGAATGCTCCTGCACAACCCACCCAAAAAAGATATTCTGGTTTTTCTCCTTTGGCAAACAATTCGGCCATTATTGGTACTTCAATTTTTGATTTTAATGCTTCACTCATAGCTATCTAAATTACAAATTTTAATTCAATATTTTAAATTATTCGGTCCAGTTTAATCTATCCTCATTTGAATACTGCCAAGGTGCACCATTATTTTCAATATTTGCAAAAATAGCATTCAATTGAGCTGGAGCAGCAGATTCTTCCATTACGAGATATCTACGTAAATCGAGAATAAAAGTAGGATGATCGATATTTAATGGACACTCTTTTGCACAAGCATTACAAGTTGTACATGCCCAAACTTCTTCTTCTTTAATAAGGTCTCGTATCAATGAAAATCCATCATTATAATCGGCACCCTGCTTAACAAGATGCGGTCCTTTCATTTTCATTCTTTGCCTAATATTCATAATCATTTTACGCGGAGATAATTCTTTTCCTGTAATATTTGCTGGACAAACGGCAGTACAGCGACCACATTGAGTACAAGCTAATGAATCAATATAGTTTTTCCATGTAAAATCTTCGGCGTCTAAAATTCCAAATCTTGCGGGAGGTTCATCTCCCTCGGGAGTAGCAGCAAAAGCAGTTTCTGGATTCATCATCAATTTTACCTCTTTAGTGATACTATCCATATTGGTCATTTTGCCAAGAGGTGTTAAACGACTAAAAAACACATTTGGGATTGACATAAAAATATGAAAATGCTTTGAATAAGGTAATGCGTTAGCAAAAATGAATATTAGTATAATATGCGACCACCAACTAATATCGTGGATTAATTTAATAGTATCAGCTTGCATATTGACAAACAGAGGAGCAATTAGGGCACTTATCGGATACACACCTACGTAATCAGAATGTCCAGCAATATAAAACATATTCATTCCAGCAAGACTTATCATTAGCAACAAAATCATTGTTAGAGCAAGTATTGCATCTATATGATTTTTCTTTTGCATCTCTTTTCCATGCAAGCGATTAACATTCAAGATGGTGCGTCTGATAATAAATACAACTATAAAAACTGCGATTATATATGCAAACAAATCTCCACCACCAATAATAATATTATAAACTAAGCCCAAACTAGCCAAGATTCTTTCGGTACCAGCTATTCCATCAATTACCATTTCGATGCTTCCCACCAAAATCAGACAAAACCCCCAAAATACCATTGCGTGCATAAAACCAGCTACCGGATTTCTAAAAATTCTTTGCTGAAAAAATGCGTTTACAATTGTTCTATTGATTCTTTTGCCGAAATCACGAACAGGATAAGCTGGTTTAGTAAGTTTAAATAGTTGATAAACCTTAAAGGCTGAATACGCAAAAATGCCGATAGTTATTGTCAATAAAACTATAAATACAAGTTGTGACATAGTTAAAATTTTAAATTTCAATTATTATACCGCCACAAAATTAAAATTTCGATTCATAATATTAGCAAGTTTTGTAAATAAATATTAACAATGGGGTGGTAATAGTTAATAAAAACACTGGGATTGCAAATCAATCTGAGTGATCAATCAGCTATTACAATCTAACTCTAAGATTGATTGATACACCTGTTCAACTGAAGAATCTTGATGATTATAAGGCGTTAATTTATTTAACAATTCGATTGCAGCCAATTTAACATCTATTTTAGCATATTCAGAGTCTTCGTCAAATGAATTTAGAAATTTAACTGTTGCAAAAGCATCGAATTTTGAGAACATCCTTTTATTAAATGCTTTATAATTATTGGTGTTTTTGAGGCATTCGGACACAATAGCTGCAATTTTATCTTCACCAAAATAATTTAAAACCTGCAGGGGAATTTTATTTATTGAACCAGTAAAATCGGAATAAAAATCTTCAAAAAGTTCAAAAAACTCTTTCAGAATGCTAAATAATTTAAACTGATATACTTTGTAATCATTTGAATTAAGAATTTGGCCAACCGCTGGTCCAGTTCCAAAAGGCACTCTATCGGACTCTCTTGGTGACGGTCGCACAATAATTTTGCGAACTACTCCTATTTTTGTTTGTGAAGACAGTTTATGTAACAAATAAAAATCCTCTCCTCCTTGCCTACGAGACATTCCCCCTGCTTTAATATAATTTATAGCTTTCACTCCAAAACATGACCCAATTGTATGAATAGCATGCGGATATTCTGTATAATTTAGTGCAAGTCTAAAATATCTAAGATTAGTTTCATAAAGTTTACACGCATTAATTACATTTTGATCATAAAGTAAATTATCGAAATCGTGCTGAAATTGGAAATAAAAAGCTCCAGTTTTTTTGTTCTTGATAAAAGCGTTTTTAATTTGGACAAAATAGTCAGGTTCGACAATAGTATCAGCATCAAGCGATAAAACAATTCCATCTGGCTTATTTAAGAACTCAAATCGTCTTACAGCTTCATCCATTCCAATTTTTCGAGCATTTCCTACTCCAGCAGACTTTGGGGGGATATTGACTTCATTATGAACAAGCAGATTAAAATTTGAATAATACAAGGAGTCTGCACGTGAGGATAATTCATCGGAGATTTTTTTATTCATTTGAATTGTTTTATCCAAGTCATTCTCTGATGAATTTAGAATAACAATTACTTCGATACCAAGTGAAACATTTTTGGCTTTTTCTAGGCTATCAAGAGTTTTAAAAACGAACTCATCTCGATAGCAAGGTATTACAACAACAATCCCCGTATTACTACAGGGATTATTGTTAAATATTTTTGGTTTAGAATTAAATCTATCAAAATAAAACGAGGCGAAATTCATTCTTTAATTATTGGCTTGTCCTTTAGCGTATCTCTCGTTAAGTTGGTCAATAACACCACGTGTAATATTCATACCTGGAGCAGCATACAAGATATTACTGCCAGCAGCATTTCCCAAGATAAGAGTATATTTATCAGCATAATTTCCTTGAATAAAATTCATTACTGTATCATATAATTCCTCATTCATTGTGGTTTGTTTCATCATTAACTCTTCGGTAAGTTGAGCATCAAGTTTTTCGAGATTTGACTGCTCTTGCATTAAATCATTTTGTTGCGATTCCATGCTTGCTTGAGAAAGGAAACTACCAAGTTTCATTTTTTCCATAAAATCATTATATTTTTTCTCAAACGCTCTGATTCTACCCTCAAGATTAGCTTTTGCTTTTGCCTGCTCTGTTAAAAGGTCTTCGTTAAGTTTGATAGAATATTTATACTCCAGCAATAATGAATCTAAATTAACATAAGCAATAGCAAGATTTCCAGTAGAATCTAACACAATCCCGTTAGAGTCGGTGCTCTTCTCTCCGCATGATGCTTTATGACCAGTTAACGAAAATACAAGAACAACAATACTTGCAGCGAGAGCTACAACGCTAATTATCAATGCAATTTTTGAAAATTTTGAATTATCCATTTTTTTCTTTATTAGTTTTTACAAAAGTAAAAATAATTTTTATTCTATCAATTAATATTTTCTTAATTAAGTTTTTATAATCTGTTTGTGGTTTATTGCAACATAAGTAAAAAACCTCGTTATCAGCAATATTTTATTATTTTTGTCAAAAAAAAAACACAGTGGCAAGACGTAAAAAACCGATTATAGAGAATTTAGAGATTACCGACATCGCAGCGGAAGGCGTATCGATAGGGAGACACGCAAACTATGTTATTTTTGTTCGTAATGTAATCCCCGGCGACATCGTAGATGTACAACTTACACGCACCCGTAAAGCTTATGCCGAATGTCGTTTACTTAGAATAAAAAAACACTCTGCCGATAGAGTGGTGCCTTTTTGCTCGCATTTTGAACGTTGCGGCGGCTGCAAATGGCAAATGCTACCATACGAAAAACAATTATTTTATAAGCAAAAACAAGTTGTAGATCAACTTAGTCGTATTGGTGGGATAAACATAAATCAGATCAATCCTATTATTGCCTCCGAAGACGAAACATTTTATCGAAACAAACTTGAATTCACATTTGCAAGCAGACGTTGGCTGGAAGAAAATGACCCCGAAATTGATAAAGATAGTCGTGAGCTGGAAGGTTTGGGATTTCATGTTCAAGGAATGTTCGACAGAATTATAGATATTGAAAAATGTTACTTACAAGAAGATCCATCAAACGAAATTCGCAATAAGATTAGAGAATTTACAAGAAAAGACGGCTACGAGTACTATAATTCACGTTCTCACGAAGGTTTTATGCGAAATATAATTATTCGTACTGCCTCAACAGGCGAGGTAATGATAGTAGTAATATTTGCCAAACCAGACATCAATAAAATCGAAGCTCTAATGGAATTTATTGCGGTAGAATTCCCACAGATTACATCTTTGCAATATGTTGTAAATGAGAAGTTTAACGATTCGATTTATGACCAAGAAGTGATTTGCTTTAAAGGGCGCGATCATATTTTTGAAGAATTAGACGGATTAAAATTTAAAATAAATGCCAAGTCTTTTTTTCAAACAAACACAAAACAAACCCTTCAACTCTACAGAAAAACTGTTGAGTTTGCAAATATTCAAGCAGATGAGATTATTTACGATCTATATACTGGCACTGGCACTATAGCTAATTATATTGCAAAAAAATGCAAAAAAGTTATTGGTATAGATTCTGTTCCCGAAGCAATTGAAGATGCCAAAACCAATTCAAAACTTAATGGAATATCGAACTCCGACTTCTATGCTGGAGACATGAAAGACCTATTAAATAAGTATTTCGTACAGGAAAACGGAAAACCAGACACAATAATTCTTGACCCACCACGTGCCGGAGTTCATGAAAATGTAATAAATGTTATTCGTGAGATGAGTCCATATAAAATTGTGTACGTTAGTTGCAACCCAGCTACACAGGCACGTGATATTTCGTTACTTAAGGACATGTACGATATCGTTGATATACAACCGATTGATATGTTTCCACATACACATCATGTAGAAAATATTGTCGTTATGATTTGTAAATAGTCTTTGCAAAAACATCGAAATGTGGAATTTTGTTAGTGTTTTTGGTTTAGCTTAAATTGACTTCGAATAATATAATATCTAATTATAGCATAAAGTGGAGCGGCAATAAAGCCTAATCCTGCACCAAAAATGAACAATATTAATGTTAGTATTTTAATCATAATCCTTGATAATAGTGTGCCTGATTTTGAAATATACTTGCGATAAGGCGACAATAAATAAATGCTTACAAGACTTGCACTGACGACAAATCCAAGTATTGGAACAAATCCCACAACAAATGAAATGCCCAAAATTATATAGAATTTTCTATCTAAATATTTTACAAATTGCTTACGATTAGGGTCGTCAAACAGTACTGTTCCACATGAGCTACAAATCTGTGTAACATTTCGTTTATCAAATTTTGTTGCACATTTAGGACATCTTCTCTGTGCAATTAGATTAAGTCGGTGATTATCAATATCGTCAATTAAATTGATTTTACGTTGCCCTAATATTCCAATATTAAAAACAGTGTCATTTTTTGTTCCGCAATTTTGACATTCGACAGCATAAGGATATATTCTTGCAGCACAATTTTTACAAGCAATTTTATCGTTTTCTGCCTGTTTTTCGTATTTTTTTGCAATAAAAATCAAAATCGCAATCACAAGCAAATAGCATATTATCATAAATACGCCTGTCCAAATCAATAAAAGAAATCCAAAAAGAACAAGACTATCTTCAATCCAGCTTATAATCTTACCAATAAAGAGGTTATCGTCAGCATCTATATCAGATAAAAAATCGAGGAACTTTTTACGAAGTCTTGCTAAAAAATATACTGCTCCAGTTCCAACAAGAGAGAGTATCAATAGTGGACTAAACCCTGCCCAATTTATTTGCTCAACAACACTTGTAGAGCTTTCGCTCATAATAAAAAACTGGACTAATAAATAGCTTATTGGTTTCATATATGGCTCCGCTTCGCGAAGGAAATATCTAATATCAGTATTTTTATCGCCTATAAACTCAAGGATGCTCAATATTCCAAGCAGTATCAATAACCAATTTTGAGATAAGAATGTAACTTGTTCTGCGGCAGCATCAACACGCTCTACACCAGGAAACCAATGGGGATAAGCAAAAAACAAAGCAGTTAAAAATGCAGGAAAAAATGTCCGCATCGAAAAAAGAGGGATTGTTCCAATAATTGCTAATAATTGCGGATAGCCCATAAGCTTGATTTTGTTGGACAAATATATAAAAATATTACAATTTGCATAAAGTTTATTAATAATGGCAATAATTTATAGCACGTTGAGACGTACGGCTGAACGTCTGTACGTGCTATAAACTATGCCTTGTCTCTACAATAATCGCAACCATTGAATAATCAAAAATATCTTTTTTTCAGTTCTCAGTTCGAGATTCGATTATTCTCGAATTTCTCGAGCATTAAAATTTATAAAACGCACAAATTAGATATTAAAACAGCGAACGAACAAAAGCATTTTATTTTTGTTTTATGAGTACTAGATAAAATAAAGAAAACGAATTATTAAAATAAAAACAATTATGGGTAAATATTCAGAACAAGCGAAAAAAGTATTCGATTTTTTAGGTACACTTTCAAAAGTGAGTCCTAAAATCGCAGAAGGGTTTACAACAATGTACCAAGCTACAACTGTTGATGGTGCATTATCGTTCAAACATAAAGAACTAATGGCCTTAGGCATTGCAATTGGTATTCAATGTGAAGGTTGCATATCGCTTCATACACAATCCGCCATAAAAGCTGGTGCAACTAAAGAAGAGATTGTCGAAACTATTGGAGTTGCAATTCTTATGGGAGGCGGTCCTGCCCTAACTTATGGCAGTAAAGCTTTTGAGGCAATGAATGAAATGATGTAAAAATCTTTGTTCTCTATTGCAACTAAAAACGCCCAAGATTAAGCTGTTTAGCTTATTTGGGCGTTTTTTTATTTTTATAAAATAATTAATTTAATTAATAGTCGCATATACACCTAATATCTTTTGATAATTATTTTTTGTCATAATTTTTGCCTTTTAAAAAGCAAAAATAACGCCAAAAACTCAATTTATTTTGTTTACACCAAAGGTTTTACCCGTGGTAACCAATATTTGACAAACCCTCGGTTTAACATACGCAGAATAATCATTTTTAATTGTTTATGCCCAAGAGGGCAAATATATTATAGCCCGATAAGCGCTGTACTGAGTCGAAGCAGATTTAACATCATTAAAAAAACAATCACACTCTAAACAATTTGTCCAGAGGCAATGCCCTGCGATGTGCTGAGCTTGCCAGCACTGCGATGCACTGCGATGCACTGCGATGCACTGAGCCTGCCGAAGTGAGCCTGCCGAAGTGAGCCTGCCGAAGTGAGCAACGCCGAAGTGTCGAAGGGACATATACAATATTTCCCAATATTAATGCTTAAGAAAGCATGCGTTTGACCTGCCAATAAGTATTATTAATATAAATATTTGTACTTTTTTACCAAAAGTATTAATTTTTATTCTATTAGCTGTATCTTAAAATAACCATCAGTTTTATTCTCAACAAAATTGATTAACCATTTTTGATTTTCAATCATTTCTAACTCTTCAAATATTAACTCTTCATCAGATCCATCTTTTCCAGCTTCTTTATTTGATATAATATTAAAAGTATCACAAAACTCACGGAAATCATTTACTAAATGCTCCATTTTTGGTATTATTACTGACATATTGCTATTTTTATAAATTTTCAACCCTCTCTTTTTTAATATTAATCTTTTCAATTTGTTCAATTTCAACACCTAGTTTAAGAGACTTTAATTTTTAAACAAAGTCGATATCATCTATTAAATCAACATTTGGAGCACCATCTCTTCTTGCTTCCATTATTGCATCTCTAGTAAAAGTTTCTGCTATCTTCCATACTTCTTTTAGTGTTAGCAACAGAAAACTCTTGACATGGAAACCCTCCTAGTAAAACATCAAAATTATCAGAAACATCCGAACTAGGTATTTTTGTAATATCTCCATATACAATATGATTCCCTATGTTTTTTTTATAAGTTTCTACTGCTTCTTTAAAGAAATCATTAGCCCAGACTACCTCAAATCCAGCTTTAATAAATCCTAAATCAAGTCCACCACAACCAGAAAACAAACTTGCTATTTGATATTTCTTTGTCATTCTACAAAAACACGATATTCTTTTCAACTTCGGTAAAAAATTGATTTCTTTTTACAATTTTCTTAACATACATTAAATTTTTATTTTATATCTTTACAAAAAAATATAAAATTATGACAAAAGATAACAAAGACCCAAAAGTTAAGGGATTAGGTTGTTTAGGTTTTACAATTTTTGGATTACCTTTATTGATAGCACTAACAGTTTTTATAATATGGTTAGGCTGGTATGCGTATTCGACATACAACAAGTGTGTAACTGCAAATGAATTTGTAAAACACACTTGGTCAGATGTTGAGAACACATATCAAAAGCGAATGGATCTTATACCTAACATTGTTGCAACTGTTAAAGGTTATGCAGAACACGAGCAAAAAACTTTTACGGCAGTAACCGAGGCCCGAGCAAAAGTTTCATCTATCAATATTGATGCAGATGAGATTACGCAAGAGAACCTTGAAGCCTTTGATGCTGCACAAAGCGAACTTTCAGGAGCTCTCTCACGACTATTAGCAACTGTCGAAAATTATCCTGAGTTAAAAGCCAATCAAAACTTCCTTAGTCTGCAAAACGACTTAAATGTGATTGAAATAGAAATCACACAAAGACGTAAAGAATTTAATGCTTCAGTGAAAGATTACAATATTTTAGTACTTAAATTCCCACGTAATTTATTTGCAAAAATGTTTGACTTTAAGGAAAGAAAATATTTTGAGGCGGCAGAAGAAGCATCGACTGCTCCAAAAGTAGAATTTTAAAAATATAGTTTTTGAATTAAAGCTGCAACGCCTTCCTCTTCATTTGATTGGACGGCATTAAACATCTTAAGCAATTCATCAGGTGCATTGGCAACGATATAAGAATTTTGTGGCAACGAATAATTCAACATATCAAGATCATAATAGTCGTTTCCTACTGTAACAATATTTTCCAATTTAGCATTATAGATATTTTGAATAAACTCAATACCTGTAGCTTTCGATATTTTGGGTGGCAGTATCTCTATCCAGACTGATTTTCGATCAATAGGGCTCGTTGCTTTTACAATCTTAAGGTGCGGAAACTGTTGTGATATTTTTATAATATCATTTGCTTCTTTGTTAAGAATAATTACAAATTGTGAAGCTTTTACAGGGCATTTCTTACTTGGCTTGATTCCATAATTTTCATAATAACTTATTCTCGATTGGAAATCAGAGTTTGGATAATCGGAACTAAAATGATGAAAGAAATGATTATTTGGAACAGGCAACTGAACCATAAAATCATAATTATTTTCCGACAGATATTTATAAACATCAGCTGTGTCTTGCTCTCCTATTGAGTATTCTTTCAACAGTTTTTGTTTTTTCCAATCGTAAATACCTATGCCTGAAGAAAACACAAGATAATCTATTGGAAAGTCATCATTAACAACAGTTTTAAAAGAAAACAAACTCCGTCCCGTATCAACAATACGAATTACGTCAATTTTACCTAATTTTTTTAATAAATCTATAGTTTGAATCGAAATTGAGCTATCATCACGAGCGAGTGTTCCATCAAAATCTGCAACAAATATTTTTCTATTCTTATTCACCACTATTTTTTTACTTTCTGATTATTTAATACATGTAATAACTGATCGTCAACGTAAAAGTTTTCAAAATCTGCAAGTATCCCTCGAAACAAAAGGCTTAACTTTTTATTAGTTAGAACAATAATAAAACCGAGATAACGATTACCAAAATAAATTGGTACAAGATATTTATGTACTTTTTTATTGAGATATTTTTGTGGGCCGAGGCTAATAACATCTTCAGTTTCGCTGCATTTTTGAAAAATTTCTGCGTAATCACTAAACATCTCTTTAGGAAAATCATCATTAAAAAAAACATTTTTAGAATCGGCAATCCCAATAGCAGCATACTCTATATCAAAGAAAACAAAATTAAATTGCTTAATAATAAAATCAATTACCTTGTGTGCAAAACTCTCCGCAGTATTTATTTCGCCTGATGCTATATCGTTTTTAATTACGTCAAAATTCCGGCTTAAACGGTCGGGCAAAGCCACAATTAGATAAAAATAGCTTCCTATCATAACAAATATTACAGCCATTACAGCCATAATTAAAATTATAACAGAATTGGGCATTTCAAACCCTAAAGTACTCGGTGCAGAAAAAAGCAACCATACAGGAAAGATAAAAGCGAGACAAAAAACAATATAAAATATCAATAAAAGATTCCTCTGTATTAGAGATATTTTTCTAAATGCATCCATATTTCGTTTAGTTAGTTAGCCAACAAATTTACACTTTTTTCTAAAAGTTTCCCAATATTTTATTTGTCTATTTCTTTATTTGCTCAACAAAGTCTATACAAAACCTAAAAATGTCTTGATATTCGGCAAAGCTAAGATCTTCAAACTTATCCTGAGGTTGATGATAATTAGCATTATCGCCTGCTGCATAGACGAAAAAAGCCTCCACTCCTTTATCATAAAACGGAGCATGATCACTTGAATAAGTTACATAAGAGCTTCTCATAAAGTCGAAATACTTTTCTTCATTATTCATTTCTATTATCAAGCTATCAAGTTGTGGATATTCTTTGGCATTAAGCATTAAAACCCCATCATCACCAGTTCCAACCATATCAAAATTTACAAGAGATTTTACTTTGGACAGTTCAAAAGGAGGATTGTTAGCCATAAATGTTGAACCTAAAAGTCCAGCTTCTTCTCCGCTAAACAGGACAAATACCATAGTATAATCGGTTTTTCTTTTATTTGTATAGTATTTTGCAAGATTTAAAACCATCGACACTCCGCTTGCATTATCATTTGCTCCAGGGTACATTATATCACCAATCATTCCAAGATGATCGTAATGAGCTGTAAACATAACAATACTATCAGATTTTCCCTGTTTGTATCCGATGATATTACGTGTCTCATAATTTTTTACGAAATCATTTTTAATATAAACATAAACCGAATCTGCTTTAGTATTAACTTTTTCGGGCTTAATTTGGACATGAACGTAATCTTCGATTTTAGTTTTAGCTGTATATTTAAGTTGCGAAGATATTTCGATAATTCCAGCAGCTTCCATATAGTTTTGAGCAAAAATTGTATTTGCAAAATTAAAAAGCTCAGGATTATTAAGACCAGTAGAGTCGATACACATAAAGCTATTAGAATGGTCTGAAGTTAATAGGTGTTTTAATGCTCTCGGATTCGTAAGAACCTTAGCACTGACCCATTCAATTTTATATTTGCCGTTTATTTCTTTGGAATATGGGATTGTAATAAAATCTTTGGCAATAAAGAGTTCTTCATCTCCAAAAGTAAGTTTTGGTTTTTCGATATATCTATTTATGTCTGTATAATAAGTTTGAAAATATGAATCATCGAACATTTTTAATTTCATGTTTTTAAATTCGTTGGCAAGAAACTCTGATGCTATGCTATCGCCTTTATTCACATATCCTCTGCCGTAATATTTTTCGGAAGACAATTCTTTAATAATACTATAAGTATAATTCATATCTTGAGTCCAAACGGCAAACGGCATTAAAAACAGAGTTAAAAAAACGATTATTTTTCTCATAATAAAATATTAAAAAAAGTAGCCAAAAACACCTCTTGCTATAATAAGATAAATAAAAATCCCAATAATATCGTTTGAGGTAGTAATAAAAGGACCAGTTGCAATAGCGGGGTCAATTTTTACTTTGTTTAGAGCCAGTGGGATAAAAGCACCAAATACGGTTGCAAAAATGACTACAGATAACAGAGCTAAGCTGACAGTAATAGTAAGGGCAAAATTTGAAGAAAATATTAAGTTATAAATAAATATAATAGCTGCACAGACAAAACCATTCAGCAATCCAACTTTAAACTCTTTCCATAATTTTCGCCATATACTATGAATATCAATATCGCCGCTAGCAAGACCTTGAACAACAATAGCGGAGGACTGTACTCCTGCATTACCACCAGTTGCAACTATAAGAGGCAAAAAAAGAGCAAGAATGGCATATTTTTGAATATCAGCCTCAAATAATCCTAAGATAAGTGAACCTGCAATTCCTCCAATCATACCAATAACTAACCACGGTATCCTTGAACGCGACTGCCTAACAACGGAGTCTGAGAAGTCAACATCTTGAGTAATACCAGACATTAACTGATAATCTTCTTCTGCTTCTTCACGAATAACATCAACAACATCATCAATAGTAATACGTCCCATTAACCTACCAATACCATCAACTACTGGAACAGCGACAAGGTCATATTTTTCCATAATTTGTGCAACTTCCTCGCCATCAACATCGGTTTTAACTGAAATTACATAGGGATCGCAAAGGCTTATAATTTTTTTATTAGTAGAGCTAAAAAGGAGGTCTTTAAGAGCTACGGTTCCTTTGAGTAAATAATTATCGTCAACCACATAAAGATAATAAATTTCGTCAATATCTTCGGCTTGGTCTCGCATTTCGCCCAGTGCTTGTTTTACAGTAAGATTCTCGTTAATAGCTACTAGCTCTTTTGCCATCAGCCCACCAGCAGAGTCTTCGTGATAATTAAGCAAATCGACAATATCACCAGCCTGCTCAAGGTCTTTTATATATGATAATATCTCTTCGCTACGCTCATCATCAAAATATCCCAAAAGGTCGGCAGCGTCATCAGAGTCCATTTGTTCGATAAATTGCTCTGCTATTACCTCATTTGGAATACTTTCTAAAAGCTTTTCACGTTCATCATCTTGTATCTCAATAATAACATCTGCGGCAGTTTCGGGAGCAAGCAAAAGGAAAAGGAATTTCGCATCATCAATATTAATTTCTTCAAAAAACTCAGCAATATCAACAGGGTGCATGTCCTGCAATAACTTGACGGCTTCTTCAGCATCACGAGACTCGATACTGTTACGAAGATTTTCAAAAAATTCCTTATTTAATTCTATTGCCACTATGAGTGTTTTAATAATTAAGTGGTGCAAATTTAGGATTATCTTTTTACGATAGAAAATTTTTTTTCTTATTTATGGAAATCGCTGAAATTTTAAGGGAAATGGAACCGCAAAGGGAGGAGCAAGGGAAAAAATAAAATCACAAGGGACGCGAGGGAAGGGAAACCGCAAACCGCAAACCGAACAAACTGCAAACTTTCCCCAGTTTATCTAAATATCATCTTTGTTAGCTCGAGAAATTCAGGGGGCGACAACTGCTCGGGTCTTTTATTAAAAATTTCGTCTGTTGTATCAACATGTTCGGGCAAAATACTTTTTAATGAATTTCTCATTGTTTTTCGCCTTTGGTTAAATGCTGTTTTGACAACAAGTTTTAGTTTTTTAAATTCCAAATCTTCGTAATCGGTAGTAATACGGGTAAATCTTATTACCGCCGATTTTACTTTTGGTGGCGGAAGAAAAACATTTTCATTTACAGTAAATAAATACTCAGTTTTATAATACAGTTGCAACAAAACACTTAAAATGCCATAAGTTTTATTACCATGAATTGAGGCAATTCGTTCGGCAACTTCTTTTTGTATCATCCCAACTAATTCGGGGATATTCTCTCTGTTTTCAAGCAGTTTAAAGAATATTTGACTTGAGATATTATATGGGAAGTTACCAATAATACAGAATTGAGCATCAAAATATTCGGGTAAAGATATTTTTAAAAAATCTTTATGCAAAAGTGTAAACTGCCCAGTATAATGTTCATTTAGATAATCAACAGACTCTTTGTCTATCTCGACAAGGCTTAATTTATATGGCTTTTGAATTAAAAACTGTGTTAAAACTCCAGTTCCTGGACCAATTTCGAGAACATCATCATTATTCTCATTTAACAAGGCATCGGCAATTTTTGATGCTATGTTTTTATCTATTAAGAAATGTTGCCCAAGATATTTTTTTGCCTTAACCATTCTGCAAATTTGCACAATTATTTATAAATCTCCTAAAAGAAATATTATCTTTGCCAATAAATAAATAGTGTTTGCTCATAATGTTAGATTGTTTAAATGGGGATTGGGTTTTGGGTTTTGGGTTTTGGGTTTCGGGTTTAGGGTTTCGAGTTTCGAGTTTACTCCCTGCGGTCGTGAGCTCGCCTGCGGCTCGGTTCGGGTTTAGGGTTTCGAGTTTCGAGTTTCGAGTTTCGAGTTTCGAGTTTAGGGTTTAGGGTTTACTCGCTTCGCTCGTGAGCTCGCCTGCGGCTCGGTTCGGGTTTTGGGTTTCGAGTTTCGAGTTTAGGGTTTACTCGCTTCGCTCGTGAGCTAAAGGTTACTCCCTGCGGTCGTGAGCTCGCCTGCGGCTCGGTTCGAGTTTTGGGTTTCCAAACTAAAGGGAATCAGGTTAAAGACATTGCTCTCGAACATTTTGGACAAATACTGGCTTATTACAGACACAAAATAATTATAAATTGAAGAAGAAATATAAAAATATAATCAAGACTTTTCTTTTTATTAGTATAGGGATTGGTCTATTTTACTTAGTTTATAAGGATTTTGATATTGATACAATATTAACCGAGATAAAAAATGTAAATTATTGGTGGTTTATACCGATGTTTATTATGGGTATATTAAGTCATGTCAGTAGGTCTATACGTTGGCAAATGCTATTAAACTCTGATGGCAGTAATGTTAAATTTGCTAATACTTTTATGGCAGTACTAAATGGCTATTTTGCCAATATTGCATTACCACGTTTGGGCGAAGTTACTCGATGTGCGATAGTTTCAAAATATGAGAAACAAAATTTTAGCAAAGTATTAGGTACAATGGTAAGCGAACGGATTACAGATGTTCTGATGCTTGTACTAGTCACAATTCTTGCATTTTTGTTACAATCGACACAAATTTCACAATTTATCGCTAACAATCCCGATTTAGGAGTGAAACTGCAAAAATTTGTAAGCTTACCAATGATAATAGCCTATATAATTGTTGGAAGCATAGGAATTGTTTTTTTAGTCAGCCTCTTAAAAGGAAAATTAGACCATTTTGCGATATTTAAAAAATTAGCTGATTTCATAAAAAGTTTTTGGAAAGGAATATTAAGTATAAAAAAAGTTAAAAGCCCATTTTGGTATTTTTTCCACTCTGTTTTTATTTGGGCAATGTACTTTTTGATGCTTTATATTTGTTTTTTCGCCTTTGAGGGTTTTGCAGAATTAGGAATAATTACCGCTCTAATAGTGTTTGTTGCTGGAAGTTTTGGAATGGTGGCTCCTGCTCCTAACGGAATTGGTGCTTATCATTTTATGATTATTCAAACTTTTGTTTTATACGGTATAGCTACCGAAAAAGCTGCTGCTTTTGCTTTGATAGTTCATGGAATCCAAACATTTATCCTTGTAATTGCTGGATTAGCCTCTTTTATTCTATTACCTATTATTAATAAAGAGTAAAAACCAACATGTCAATACCTAAAAAGTACAAAAAGGTTTTTGTAAATGTTTTAAAACTTATCATCGCAATTTTATCCTACGGTTTTGTTATTTACAAAATTTACAATTCGCCAGATATTAAATCTTTTGGCTTGTTTTTCCATAACATAAGCACCTCTCAATACCTGCTATTAACGACAATTCTAATTTTAATGATTGTCAATTGGTGTTTAGAAAGTCTAAAGTGGAAAGAATTAATGAAGCCTATTCAAAAAATTGGACTATCAAAAGCGTTTGTTGCTGTATGGACTGGTGTTACAATAGGCAATTTAACTCCAAATAGAATTGGTGAATTTGCTGGCAGAATATTATTCCTAAATAAAGAAAATCGAAAAGAAGGAACTAGCTTAACTCTATACGGTGATTTGGCACAATTTATTGTTACTTTAATATTTGGTATTGCTGGTTTTACAATATTGAGCCATTTTTTCTTAAACGAAACTACATCCACTGAGAGTATAAACAATATAATACTAATTACTGGTATTACCATGACAGTAATTTGCGGTTTAATTTATTTCAATATAAATAATATAATTAAGTTTTTCAAAAAGTATAAATTCTTTCAAAAAGTGTTAAAAAACTTTACCCCAGCAAAAAACATAAGTAAAAAAACAAAAATCTTAACATTAACTTATAGTATTCTGAGATATTTAGTGTTTACTTTTCAATTCTTTCTTGCCCTTCATTTTTTTGACATTAAAATAAGCTACACCAACGCAATGCTTGCATTATCAAGCATTTATTTAGCCGTGCATGTAATTCCCAACATTCCATTTGCTGAATTAGGAATACGGGTTTCATTCTCCCTACTGTTTCTTGGTATATTCAGTACCAGCGACACAGCAATATTATTTTCATCTGTATTAATATATATAATTAATATAGCGATACCTTCTCTTTTTGGAGGGATTTCTTTCATAAAATTAAAAAACAAAACTTAAATACGACAAAACAGTATTATTTGAGTGTTTTTAGCATGCCCTAACATGACTTAAGTCATATTTATAAGCCATAGTTATTAACAATCTCACATTTTATTAAGAACAAAACAAATGTTGTTGTTTTTTTAACAGTAACGACTTAAGTCTTTTTATTCAAGCAATGTAGCAATAAAATAAAGTAAAAACACATGCTAATAAATGTGCTCAACAAATAAATATTGATAAATAAATTATGTTTGTATTGAATAATTTAATATTTTTGCGTATTGATTGCTCATGTAAAAATGAGACTAATCTGTTTAAAGTGAAATTATATATTTATTAATTAAATTTTTGTGATATGAAAAAAATTATTCTTACTCCCATTATAGCCTTATTGCTATTTTTAGGGCTATCGTTTAATCTCACAGCTCAAGACCTGATGATTACAGGTATTGGTGATGGACCTCTTACAGGAGGAACACCAAAAGTAATTGAGCTCTATGTCATTAATGATATAGCTGATTTAAGTGAGTACGGAATTAGCGTTGCCGCAAACGGAGCTGCATCTTCAGGCTCTCCTTCAATTACGCTACCCACTGGGACTGCAACAGCAGGTGATTATTATTATTTATCTGGTGCAGAACAAACTTTCATTGATTTTTTCGGCTTTGCTCCTGACTTAGTTTCAGGTTCAGTTTCTTTTAACGGAGACGATGCCATTGAACTCTATCAAAACGGTTCTGTAGTTGATGTTTTCGGTGAAGTCGGTGTCGTCGGCACTGGTACAGCGTGGGAATACCTCGATGGTTGGGGATATTGCGTTGACAACGCAAGTCCTACAGCAACATTTGACGCAAACGACTGGACATTTTCTGGTATAAATCAACTCGAAAATGGAGTAACCAATGCGGAATGTGATTCCCCAATGCCTATTGGAACATTTTCTATGGGTGGCGGAGGCTTAGCTCTTCCTTTCTACGAGACTTACGAAACTTGGCCTTTAGCCAATTGGACTATTGTTGGTACTCATGCTAATGTTTGGCAATCAAATGCTGGAACAACTTATGGACCAGGTAGTGCTTTTGAAGGCTCACTTACTGCTATGTTTAATGTTTACAGCACTAATACTGGCAACACCACAACAATGACTTCTGCTGAAATTGACATGGATGGTGCTGTTAATCCCACTCTTAAATTCCAATATTGGATGAATGGGGCTTCAGATGTGAATTTATCGATAAAAGCTGAAATGAGTACTGATGGTACTAATTGGACACAAGTATTCTACCAAGAACAAGACGGAACCATTTCTAATTGGACAGAAGCTTTAGTTGTTCTTACGGGTGTTAATGCGACTACTCAAATCAGAATTATCGGTTCAAGCGACTGGGGTTCATATAATCTTTTTGTTGATGATTTAAGTATAAAAGAGGTTACTTGTCCTACTCCATCTGCATTAGTTGCAAATAATCTTACTTCTTCTTCTGCTGATTTAACTTGGACTGAAAACGGTACTGCTACAGCGTGGAATCTAAAAGTTACTACTGCTGCTAGTTTTGACCCAACAACAGGAACAGGTGATATATTTGATGGTGCTGCTACTGGCAACACTCATTCACTTACTGGATTAGGTGCTAACACTACGTATTATTTTTATGTGCAAACTGATTGTGGCAGCGGTGATTTATCGGATTGGTCTGCTGAAGGAGAATTTAGCACTCCTTGTGAACCAATTTCCACATTACCTTTCTTTGAAGGTTTTGAAAGTGGATATACTGATCAAAATGCAATTGATGGCTGCTGGACACAAGAAAGTATTACTGGAACACAGGTTTGGACAGCAAACAGTTCTTTAACTACATATAATAGAACACCTAGAACTGGTAGTTTTAATGCTTATCTTAGATATTTAACTACAGATTGGATGTATTATGCTTTTGATTTAACCGCAGGGACTACCTATAGAGTTAATATTTATGCAAGACAAGATGCTACTACTGGTGCAAACATTACTGTTTCTTATGGAGATAATGCAGAGGCTACAAGCATGACTAATGCAATTATTCCAGAAACTGCTGTTACTAATGGTAATTATCAACTATTATCTGGTGATTTTACTCCTGCTGCTGATGGCACATATTATATTGGTATTTTAGGAGAATTAAATAGCAGCCCATGGTATCTTTCTATTGATGATTTTGAGGTACTAGAGGCTCCTGCTACTACGATAACTTGGTGCAACTTACAACATCCTGGGACACATACAATGTATGCGAATGAAACTGTAGATATTTATGCTCGAGCCTATGAAGATGGAGTAACAAATGCTGATGCTAATGCTGCTGGAACAGGCGTTGAATGTTGGATTGGATATAGTGAAACTAACACAGATCCTTCAACATGGGCTAACTGGATTCCTGCTACTTATAATCTAGATGTTGGTAACAATGATGAATTTGTTGCGACTTTAGAAACACTAACTCCTGGAACTTACTACTATGCTTCTCGTTGGAGATTAGATGGTGGATTATATTCTTATGGTGGATTTGACGGTGGTTTTTGGGATGGCACTACTAATGTTAGTGGGGTGCTTACAGTTAATACAGCTATAGGTACTGATTGCTCAAATCCTTTTGTTGTTGATATTCCTACAGCACTTCCTTATGAAGACCTTTCACAAACTAATTGTGGATTGGTAGATGTTTATGACAACACCAATATTTCTAATAATTATTATGATAACGGAGAAGATGCTATTTACGAACTTAACGTAGTTGCGGACACTTATGTTAGAATAAGTTTAGATCCTAAAACAACAAGTTATTCTTCTATTTCATTATTTGATGGATGTCCTGATACAGGAGCTCTGATAGATGATGATCTCAATAGTGGCTCGAATGTAAGAACCATTGAAGTTGGTTTAACAGCTGGGACATATTACTTAATGGTTGATACATGGTCAACACCAGATTGTATTACTGAATACGATCTTACAATTGAAGCGATGTGCCCAGCACCTACTACAATTGAGACTATCAATCTAACATCAACTTCTACTGATTTACAGTGGACTGCTGGTGGTTTTGAGACATCTTGGAACATTAAAGTTAACGAAGCTACTGCTATAGCAGATCCTTCTACAACAGATGGAGACATTATTGGAAACAATCCAGTTTCACCTACTCCTGAATACTCTATTGTAAGTGGTTTAACTGCTGAAACAGATTATTATGTTTATATTCAGGCTGATTGTGGCTCTGATTGGGTAGAATTTATGTTTACTACTTTACCTACTTGTCCTACTCCAACAGATTTAACTGCATCCAATATTACAGTAACATCTGCTGATTTAACTTGGACAGAAAACGGAATAGCAACAGCATGGAATCTTAAAGTTACCACTGCTGCAACTTTCGACCCTACAACAGGAACAGGTGAGATATTTGATGGTGCTGCTACTGGCAATACTCATCCACTTTCTGGATTAGATGCTAATACTACATATTATTGGTATGTTCAAACAGATTGTACTGGTGGTGATCTTTCAGAATGGTCTGCTGTTGGAGAATTTACTACACAATGTGATATTATTGCATTACCATTTTTCGAAGGTTTTGAAAACAACTCTACAACACTTAGTTGCTGGACAGCTTTAGACCTTGACGCTGATGGTTATACTTGGGCTTTATATACAACTGATAAATATGAAGGAGAACAAAGTATGGCAAGTCGCTGGCATAGTTCAGGAACTAGTAATGACTGGTTAATCTCTCCACAATTAGCAATTGATGCTGATAATTATGCTCTTGATTTCTTTGCTAAATCTACTAGTTCATATTCCCCTGAAGATTTTGAAGTATTAGTTTCAACTACGGGTAACAATCCTGCTGATTTTACTATTATGCTTGAATCTATTACATCTCACCCTAATGCTTGGACACAACATATTTACAAGTTAAGTGATTACGGCATTAACTCAGGTGATAATATTTACATTGCTATACGTCATATTTCCGAAGACCAATTAAGACTACTTGTTGATGCATTCCAGGTTAGAGCACTTAGTTCAGAAACTGATTTTATCACATATAGTTTCCCAGAACAAACTGGTGCTGCTGTTATTGATTATACTGCACACACAATTGATGTTGAAGTAGGTAACGGAACAAATCTTGCTGGACTTATTGCTAACTTTGAAGTTTCTGAAAGTGCTACGGCTGATATAGCTGGAACTACACAAGAATCTGGAGTAACAGTTAACGATTTTACCACGTCTGTTACTTATACAGTAACTGCAGAAGATGGTACTACAACGCAAGATTGGCTTGTAACAGTAACAGAAGCTGCAATAAACACTGAAACAGATATTGTAACTTATACATTCCCTGAAGCTTCAAGTGTTGCAGTAATCGACAATACTGAAAAAACAGTGGATATAAATGTCCTTTGGAATGCTGATATTACTGCATTAACCGCAGAATTTGAATTATCTTATGGTGCTAGTGCAACTATCGGTGGTACAACTCAAGTTTCGGCAACTACAACTAACGATTTTACAATGCCTGTAACCTACACGGTTACTGCCGAAGATGCAACAACAACTGCTGACTGGACTGTCAATGTAACTCTTGATGAAGCTCCTCAAGGTGCAACTTGTTTAGATCCAATTAACTATGGAATGATTAACGATCCTGTTGTAAATGGTTCATTAGATGCTCCATATCAATCTGTTTGGTATTCTGTTACCTTAGACCAAGAATATCTAAACGTACAATTCTCTTTATGTGGTGCTGATTTTGACACACGTATTGCTGTATTTACTGACTGTGGAGACTTTACACAAGAGTATGGTATCGCAATACCTTTTAACCCAACTGGTAATATTGCATATAATGATGATGGTTGTGATGGTACAATAGGAAGTTCTGTTGCATCAATTGCTGAAATGTCATCACTTGCAGCAGGAACTTATTATGTTGTAGTTTATGGCTATAGCGCAGAATATGGTAATTACCCATTGGAAATTACTGGAGAATTACCTTCTATCCCTGCTTTTGTTGAAAACACTACACTAACACTCACACCTGAAACACAAAATATTGCTCTAGGTGATGATGCAAACGCAGTACTCGATATTGTTTATCCTGAAACTGTTTCTGCTAGTCTTCCAACTGACTTAATGACAGATGCAATGATTGATTTGTCTGAGTTAACTGCTGGTGCTGTTGTCGAATTACTTAATGCTGGAACATCACTTGGAACTTATACAGTAACTGGTGGAGAAACAGTTTGGGCTAGTGACGCATTTACTGGTGTAATCCGTGTTCCTGCTTACATGACAGCAGGTGAAAGCATAAGTTGGGATATTGTAGTCTCAGATCTTGCTATAGGTAGCTATAATGTAGGTGCAACACTTTACCTTGGTTTAGCTGCCGATTTAGCTGCTCAAACAAATATGACTGAGGCAGCTACTGACGCAATGCAAATCATTGTTGCAGAGGCAATTCCAGAAATCAACCTAATAGATCTAAATAACGATGTTGCAGACGTAGCTGTTTGTCTTGGTACTGTTGAAAATGAGGCAATTGTATTATTAGCTGATGTAATTACTATTACTGATACTGAAGATAACGAATTTACAGTTTCTCTAAATTGGACTATTGACGCTTATGATGCAAGCACTCCAGCTGTTTACGACGCTACAGGAACATTCGAGTTACCTGCTGGTGTTAGCCAAACAGATCCTGTTACAGTTTTAGAAGTTACTGCTACTGTTACAGTGAATGCACTTCCAGTTGTTACTTGTCCTGGTGCGTTTGAAGTAACTGACATCACTCCTGTAACTCTTACTGCAACTCCTACAGGTGGAATCTACACAGGAACTGGAATTACAGGCGACTCATTCTCAGCGGACGGCCTTGCAAATGGCGACTATACAATTACTTACACCTATACTGACCCAACCACTAGCTGTGAAAACTTCTGTGATTTTGTAATTACTGTAAATATTGCAACTCCAAATCCTCAAATTGCAGATATAGACACAGAATCTGATGTTGCTGACATTGCAGTTTGTATTGGTACGGATGAAACCACAGCAATTGCTTCTCTTGCAACTGAAATTACGATTACAGATACAGATGCGACCGAGTATATTGTTCCTTTAACATGGACTGTCGCTTCTTATGATGCAAATACAGCTGCTGATTACATTGCGACTGGTACATTTACGTTGCCAACAGGCGTTGATCAAACAGATCCAGCTACAACGCTCGAAGTGACTGCGATTATTACAGTGAATGCACTTCCAGTTGTTACTTGTCCTGAAACAATGAACGTTGCGGTAAATACTCTTGTAGCATTTACAGGTCAAACTCCTGCTGGCGGAACATTCTCTGGAACAGGCGTTGTTAGCGACACATTTGATCCTAATGGATTAGACAATGGCACCTATGTTATCACTTACACTTACACAGATCCAACTACAGGTTGTGAAAACTCTTGTGATTTTGACGTAATTGTTGACATTGACATTAGTGTTGAAGGCGTAACTGTTGAAAGCGTTGGAATTTATCCAAACCCAAACAACGGTGAATTTACAATTGACTTCAACAATATCGAAGGAAATGTGAATTACCAAATTTATGACACTAAAGGAAGCATTATCGTATCAAAAGATATTTCTGCAAACGGTAATACAATTCAAGAAGTTTCTCTTAATCTTGTTCCTGGTGTTTACTTTGTAAAAATTGTTACTACTAACCAAACTTATGTTGAAAAACTAGTGATTGAATAGTAAAACATATATATCTTAAAAAAAGAGGCTGTCCGCTAGTTAATGGACAGCCTTTTTTTTTAACCACCAAATTTATTTACTCGCACTTAGTTTATACCTAAAGATAATTTTAAGTATCCCACAACATAGACTTGGGTTTTTGTATGCTTATTGAACGACAAAGTATAAAAACATGTATTAGCATCAAATTTGTTGATAAAACACCATGATAAAAATTAGAACGTATCTATTAATAAGCTATATTTGTAAAAACTAATGTAATTTTTAATAACTTAAAACTTTATTAATATGAAAAACATGTACTTTAAACAATTATTCAGGAAACACTTTATGTGGCTTTTTCTCCTGACTGCGTTTGCCTTTGGCAATAATTTGGCTAATGCACAGACAACTGTTACTATTGACTCCGAAACTAATCCCGGAAACATCAAACCTATTTCTGCTTTAAATCTCCAAAAGTGGGAGAAAAATGGTCTTTTTGGTGGTTTTTCTCCACAAGATGAAATTTTGTCAAAACGTACGCAAAACACAAAGCATTTTAGAAAAGAAAATGGCGATATAGTTGCACAAATTGGTGGTAATTATCATTATCAAGACGAAAATGCTCAATGGCAAGATATCGACTTTACAATTACAAAATCAAACTCAGAAGAGTTTGCGTATAGCAATAATACAAATACTATTAAAACATTTTTTCCTGAAACTGCAGGAAATACTGGTATCGCAATTAAAGATAAATTAATAGATATTAAAATTTGGAAAAATCCTGAATTGTTGATTTATGATGCGAATAACAAAATAATACATAAAGAAAATTCACTGCATAATTCTGCAAAAGTAACAGATAATATAGTTAGATATCAAAGCTTTAATGGAGTTATTGACGAAATTAAGATTATCGACAATGGCCTCGAAAACAATATTATTATTTCTAATTTGCAAGAGCAATGGACTAATTTGTCTGCTGCAAGCACAATAAGTTTTAAGCAATTTGTAGAACTCCCTAATGATGTAAAAGTCCTAAACTCCAATGGCGATATTTCAAAAAACGATTTTACTGATGAATACATTGGATTGCAATTTGCGGATGGACAAATTCTATATCTTAATTCACTAATAGTTTTTGACGCACAAGCAAACAAAGATGATGCACAATTATTTTTTGGTTTAGAAGAAAAAGATAAAATACCAGAAGACATAAAAACAAAAGCAAAATCTTTTTATAAAGGTCTTTATACTATAAAATTTGTTGGCAATGGCATTGAAATTTATTCTGATGTAAGTCTGGAATACCTACAACAAGCACAATATCCTGTAACAATTGACCCCACATGGACAGTTGGCTCAACCGCATCAGGTACTTACTATAGTCCTTTATCGCATTGGTTTGGTTATCAGCGACATGCAAGTTTGTATAAACAATCAGAAATTAATGGATATGGTTTTATTTCGCAAATAGAGTATTACAAGACTGGCACGCAAACAGCTCGCACAAAACCTACCAAGGTATATATGCGTGAAATGACTGAAAATACAATAACCAGTACAAATGCATGGAATTCTGCAACATATACAGGCGGATTAACAGCTTTATATGATGGCACAACTACCCAAGATAATACTACAGGTTGGAAAGCCATACCACTTACTACATCCTATAATTATAGTTCAGGTAATTTATTGGTTATGGTATATGATGCCTATGGAGGAAGCGGCTCCACTCAAAATATGGCACATGAAAATGCTACAGGTCTGCAAACAAAAAAACGCGGAGATACTACGGATCCTGGAGATGCAAGTGCAATGGCGACTGAAAGTTACAGAAGTAGTATAAGAATTACTTACATTGCTGATCCTTGTGCAGGCACACCAGATCCTGGAAACACTATTGTCTCTGAAAATCCAGTTTGTGTAGGTAACAATTTTTCTCTTTCATTAGAAAATCCAAGTTCGGATCTCGGAATGACATATCAATGGCAAAGTTCTCCAGATAATGCAACATGGACAAATATTGGTACAGGCTTAAATACCTTAACAACTTTTATCGGAGAAAAAACTTACTATCAATGTATTGTTACATGTACAAACTCAAGCGAGTCTGCTACTTCTACTCCAGTAGAGGTTAATATAAATATTGCAGCATTACCTTATATCGAAGAGTTTATCACAACAAGTACACCTGCGTGTTGGACAACAACGGGTTGGACAATAGGTTCTACTCGAGGAGTTACAGGAAACCCAGGAAATAATATTTATAAGAATTTATCTAGTACTGCTGCAACGGCAACGTTTACAACAGGCGGTATTGGTCCAATTACTTCAGGCACATATTTATTTTTCGATTATATTACTGCAAACTATTCCTCACCTTATGCACCTCCTGCTACAGGAACAGGAAATTTTGTTGTTTCTGTCTCTATCGATGGTGGCAACTCTTACACTGAGCTTGAAACAGTAGCTAATGACGGCCTCGCAGGATGGAAAATAAAGTATTATGACTTATCACCCTATGTTGGAGACATTGTTAAATTCAAATTTGTAGGTAACAGAACTTCAGGTGATTATGACTTGGCATTTGACAATATTACCCTTGATTTAATGCCAACATGTCAAAAGCCAATGAATTTATTTGCTGATAATATTACAGCAACATCGGCAACAATAAACTGGGAGGAAATGGGATCAGCTACTTCGTGGAATCTAAAAGCTTCTACTACTCCAATTGACCCAATCAATGATCCAGCAGATTTTGAAATGACATTATCTTCAAATCCTTTTAGCGTTCCAGAAGGCACTTTAGAACAAAACACTACTTATTACTGGTATATTCAAGCTAATTGCGGTGTGGACGATCTTTCTGATTGGTCAGCACAAAGTGAATTTACTACTGAATGTGGTATTGCAGGAATACCTTATTCTCAAGATTTTGAATCTGCAATTGTGCCCGAATTACCAAATTGTACTTCAGCACAAAATGTTGGCTCTGGAAACATATGGGTAACAGCAAATAATCCTGGCTACGGCTTTACCACTAAGGTACTTTATTACCAATACGACTGGGACTTTGCTGCAAATACTTGGTTTTACACACAAGCAATTGATCTAGTAGCCGGAACATCATACCGTCTTACTTTTAAATATAGTAGCAATAGCACAATTAGCATTGAAAAACTGAAAGTTTCTTATGGAGCAAGTCCCGTAAATACAGATATGACAACTACTATTGTTGACATTCCTTCGATTATTAATATTACTCCAAATGAATCAACAACTGATTTTACGCCTAGCGTTTCAGGAACTTATTACTTAGGATTTAACTGTTACTCTGCAATAAATCAATATTACCTTTATGTAGATGATATTTTGCTTGATTTAAGTCCTTCATGTTTTAAGCCTACAGAATTATACGTCAATAACACAACAACTACTTCTGCAAATCTAAACTGGACACAAATTGGAACTCCCGACTCGTGGAATCTAAAAGTTACTACTTCTGCTACTTTTGATCCTACTACAGAAACAGGTGAGATATTTGATGGTGTCGCTTCTGGAAATCCCCATTTACTTGCGGACTTAGATGAAAACACAACATACTACTGGTATGTACAAGCTAATTGTGGTGTTGGTGATCTTTCTGTTTGGTCAGAACAAGGCACTTTTAATACTCAATGTGAAGCCTTTTCTATTCCATTTAATGAAAATTTTGATTCTTATGCAATCGGAGTTTTCCCTAACTGTTGGGCAAGACCTGTTACTTATGGAACAAGTACTATTTTCCCTTCATGTGCAGATGCTATTTATGTTAATCCGCCATACAGTTTAAAATTTCAATCTTCAACCACAGAGCCTACTTATGCTGTAACACCAGCTTTTGCAGAAGACATTAATAATCTAATGCTTAAATTCAAATTAAAAGCCTCAAGTACAACATCGTCAGGCTCAATTGAGGTGGGTGTTATGAGCGACCCTTATGATATCAACACATTTGAATTAATTCAAACCATTACACCCAATACTACTAATTGGACTGATTATACTATATATATCATTAATACAACAATAGCTGGTGCAAATAATCATATTGCGTTCAAACATATTTCGACATCTACTTCCAGTTATTATTATTTGGATAATGTACAAGTAGATTTATTACCAGATTGCCCTGCTCCAGTAAATTTGTTTGCAGACATTACTTCACCTACTACAGCAGAGCTAAATTGGACACAAGCTGGAACTTGCGATACATGGAATATCAAAGTTTCAACAACGATTATTAATCCTGCTACAACTGATGGAGATATTATTCCAAACGCATCTACAATGGATAATCCTTATGCGTTATCAGGATTAACACCTAATGAGACTTATTACTTCTATGTACAAGCAGATTGTGGTGCCGAAACTTCCGATTGGTCGGTACAAGGCAGTTTTTATTTAGGATATTGTATTTCTACAGGGAACTCTACATCCTACTATATTAATAACTTTGAAACCTCTGGAGGTACAGATAATATCTCTAATTTAACTTCTGGATACAGTACAAACGGCTACCAAGATGCTACCGCAATGGTTGTCTCTCAATATGCTACTGGAACAGTTTTCTTTGACGCTTCATTTGGCTCCTCTACTTATTCCACATTTGGTTTTGGTGTATGGGTTGACTGGAATAATGATATGGATTTTGATGATCCTGGTGAAAACGTATATATTTCATCTTCATACAATTCATCATATTCAGAAAGCTTTCAAGTACCCGCAGGTATTGCAAACGGTAATTACAGAATGAGAATCGTTGCAGATTTCAATAACTCAATACCAACTCCATGTAATGCTACAGGAATCAATGGTGAAACAGAAGATTATACTTTCACAGTAATTAATCCTCCTGCATGTATGACACCAACAAATTTATTTGCTGATAATATTACAACAACATCGGCAAACTTAAACTGGACTGAACACGGGACAAGTACAGATTGGAACCTAAAAGTTACTACATCTGCAGCTTTTGATCCTACAACAGGAACAGGTGAGATATTTGATGGTGCCGCTACTGGCAATCCGCATACACTTTCTGGAATAAGCGAAAACACTACTTATTACTGGTATGTACAAGCAAATTGTGGTGGTGAGACTTCTGAATGGTCATTAGAAGGTGAGTTTACTTCTCCATGTGAAGCTTTCTCTGTTCCATTTACCGAAAGTTTCGACACTTGGGGAACTGGCTCAGATGCTTTCCCAGATTGTTGGACAAGACCTATTACTTATGGAACAAGTCCAATTTATCCATCATGTGTGTCTGAACAATCGGTAAGTTCACCAAATAGTTTGAGATTCCAGTCTGCACTTGACAACTATACTTGTGCAGTAACACCAGCTTTTGCTGAAGATATTAATAATTTAATGGTTTCGTTTAAGCTAAGACGAGAAGGAACATCTTCAGGGGTTATCGAAGTCGGAGTTATGAGTGACCCTAATGATGTCAACACATTTGAGTTGGTTGAAACGATTGATCCTGCCACAACTGGCACCTGGATTAATTACGAAATTATGTTTAATAGCACAACCCTAAGCGGTCCAAATAACTTTATTGCATTTAGACAAAACCCAACAGCTACGTATTATTATTACTGGTTGGATGATGTTACTGTTGATGTAATTCCAACTTGTCCAAAACCTACAGAGTTATTTGCTGATAATATTACATCAACATCGGCAAGCCTAAACTGGACTGATAATAGCTCTGCTACTTCATGGACTATAAAATATTCGACTACTCCAATTGTCCCAAGTGTTGATCCTGGAGATGGCGAAATAACAACATCTTCAAATCCTTTTGATATACCTATTAGTAGTTTAACACCAAACACTACTTATTATTGGTATGTACAAGCCAATTGTGGCGTTGGCGATCTTTCATATTGGTCTGATGAAGATGAATTTACGACTGAGTGTTTAGCTGTTGAATTCTTTGATGAGAACTTCGATGGCGTTGAAACTATGGTATTACCTGATTGTTGGAGTGCTTTCACTTCACCAAATTATATCTACCAAGCTGTTGAAACTAGCACCACATATTCCAACTCTGCACCAAATAGTGTTAAACTTTCAAACTCTGGTGCAAGTGTAATAGCAGATGCTCCAATATTAATATCTCCTATTTTAACTAACTTAAATTCAGGAAACAAAGTATTAAGTTTCTTCGCAAAAGGTGCTGGATCAAATACTTCAATTGTCGTTGGAACAATGTCAGATCCTAATGATTATAGCTCATTTACTCAAATTGAAACTGTAACTGGATTAAGTACAACTACATTTACTGAATATATTGTAAGTTTTGAATCCTATGCTGGGACAGACGAGTATATTTCACTACGTCACCCAATGAATTCAACTTACGGAACGATGTATATAGATGATATTAAACTTAGATTAGTTTCTGACGAAAACGACATCTTAACATTCTCATTTCCTGAGCAAACTGGTCCAGCAACAATAACAACTGGTCAAATTGATATTGCAATATCAAGTCTTGCATCATTAAATGCTTTAACACCTACTATCACAATTTCTGATTATGCAACAATTAATCCTACATCAGGTGTTGAACAAGATTTCACAACTTCTCCGTTTGTTTATACTGTAACTTCCGAATCAAATATTGATCAAACTTGGAACGTTTATGTTACTCAAGCTACTGAGTTAAGCGATCAAAAAGACATCTTAACATTCACACTACCTGAACAAACAGGAGTAGCAGATATTGGTGATGATTATGTAAACATTGAAGTTGCTTGGAATGCTAATCTTACAAACTTAACACCTACAATTACAGTTTCAGATCTTGCTACGGTTTCTCCTGAAAGTGGAATTTCGACTGACTTTAGTTTACCTGTAACATATACAGTTACAGCTGAAGATGCTACTACTAAAGACTATACGGTTAATGTTACCCCTGAAGCTATTCCTGCTGGTGCAACTTGTACTGCTGCAATAGATTATGGATTAATTAACGACCCAGCAATCACAAGCACTCTTGCAGCAGGCGATAATATTTGGTACACATTTACTTTAGATCAAGATTATGCCAACGTTGTTGTAAGTGCATGTGGATCCGATTTTGACACAAGACTTGGTGTTTATGCTGATTGTGGAGATTTTACAGGTGGATATGGAAATGCAATAGGTTCTTATCCTAGTGGAACAATTGGTTGGGATGAAGACGGATGTGCTGGTGGTGAATACGGAACAGGCAACTCGTATGCTTCTTCAATAGATTTAGGTACATTAACTGCAGGTACTTACTATGCCGTCTTATATGGTTATGCTGCAGCGAGTAATGGAAACACTCGATTCGAAGTTACAGGTTCTAATTGTGTTGCACCAAATACGATATCTGCAAGCAACTTAACTGCGACATCAGCCGATATTACTTGGGTGTCTTCCGTATTAAATGAGACATCTTGGAACATCAAAATTAACGAAGCGACTGCTATAGCAGATCCTTCCACAACAGATGGAGACATCGTTCCAAACGCACTCGTTGAAACAAATCCTTTATATCAAATTGCCACTGGAACTTTGACCGAAGAAACAGACTATTATGTTTATCTTCAATCTGCTTGTGGCTCTGATTGGATAGACTTTATGTTTACTACTCCTAGCTCATGTCCTGTTCCAACAGGTTTAACATCAAGTAATATAGAAGCGAATTCTGCTACTCTTTCTTGGACTGAATTAGGAATGGAGGCTTGGGTAATTGAGATATCTTCAACTCCACTAACAGATCCTGATACTCAAACAGGTAATATCGCAGACAACGTAGATGTAACTGGTACAGTTGGTACATATAACGCAACAGGATTAGAAAGCAATACTACTTATTACTGGTACGTAAAATCTGCGTGTGGATCTGACTGGTCTGCTCAAGAAGAATTTACTACTCTGTGTGGAACTTTCTCAATTCCATTTACAGAAGACTTTACTGGTGTTACTACTAATGAACTCCCACTTTGTTGGGATCAAAGTCATGCACACTGGAGTGTTCAGACATCAGCAGAGGCTGGTGGAACAGCTCCTGAATTAGAGTTTGATTACAACCCAACAACAACTGGTGAACTTAAAGTATTTACTCCGGTAATTGATGCTACTACAAATTCTAATCTCGCAATGACATTCTTACATTATGTATATCATTATCAAAATTCATTTGACATAAAAGTCGAATATACAATTGACAACGGTGTTACTTGGACTACTGCTTGGGACATGACAGTTACTAATGATGTAAGTGCAGAAGAAGTATCTGTTGACTTAAGTTCTTATGTTGATGGAGAAGTTTTCCAACTGGCTTTTGTATTTGATGGAAACTCATTTGATATTTTTAATTGGAATATTGATAATATTAACATCTTTGAAGCTACACCTCCTGCAATTGATCAAATAAACCTTAATTCGGAGGTTACTGATGTAAACGTTTGTGCTGGTGATGACTTAGCTACTGCAATAGCAGCTCTTGCTCCTCAAATGACAATTTCGGATACAGAGTCTAACGAGTATCTTGTTGACCTTACTTGGACTATTGACGCTTATGATGCAAATACTCCAGCTGTTTATAATGCCACAGGAACATTCGAGTTGCCTACAGGTGTTGTTCAATCAGATCCTGTAACACCTCTTGAAATTGGTGCTACTGTTACAGTTAATGCACTTCCAGTTGTTACTTGCCCAGAAACAATGAATGTTGCAGTAAATACTCTTGTAGCATTTACAGGTCAAACTCCTGCTGGCGGAACATTCACAGGAACAGGTGTTGTAGGTGACACATTTGATCCTAATGGATTAGATAATGGCACTTACATTATCACTTACACATACACAGATCCAACTACAGGTTGCGATAACTCTTGTGATTTTAACGTAATTGTTGATGTTGATATCAGTGTTGCAGACATTACTGTCGAGAGCATTGGAATTTTCCCAAATCCAAACAAAGGTGAATTTACAATTGACTTCAGCAATATCCAAGGTGATGTATCATATCAAGTTTACGATACTAAAGGAAGCATTATTGTTCAACGCGAAATTCCAACCAATGGTAATACTGTTGAAGAAGTCTCTGTTGATCTTACTCCTGGTGTTTACTACGTAAAAATTGTTACTACTAATCAAACATTCGTTGAAAAACTAGTGATTGAATAGTAAATTTGTGGCACGTACAGACGTACGGTCGTACGTCTCTACGTGCCACAAATTATGAAATAATAATTCTCCCTCTCTGATTAAAAAGTCCGTCCGCTAACCAGCAGACGGACTTTTTTTGGATTATATCAATAATGACGAACAAACGAACAGAAGAAATAATAAACAATGTCCCCTTTATATTCAGAATAAAAGCATTATCTAAAACCTTATTTCTGTTTTAACATTTTAGCATTAGATTACAACCACACTCACAAACCACATTATCAATCTGACAACTGAAATAATTAATGCAATAATACAAAAACCCACACCAATAGATTGATTAGTTTTATCTGATGTTGTCAATTTGCGTTTTAATAGTGTGAGTTTTCTTTTATTTTTTGGTATCTGTGATAACCCAACTATCGCCAGTACGAAACCTACGAAAGGTAAAACAATCGCAAATACAAAACTAATAAAACCAATTATTACAATACTGTTAGTATTGATCTTGACGGACGGATTATCTTGTTTATTTGTCTGATTAAAATATTGTGTTTTGTTTTGACTTTGGTTAGAATTAGTATAAGATTGCTGTGGATAATTACATGATTGTTTTTGAGTTTGTTGAGAATCTTGAACTCGTTGAGCCTCTTTTTTATTTAAAATATCATTATTTTTATTAATAGAATCTTTTTGAGGAATATATGAGCTTGATCTCACTTGCTGAACGTTTGCAGCGGCTTCGGTTTGGTCTTTCTCCTTTTTTAGTTTCTCAGCCTTAATTTCGGCAAGCAAATCATGATAATTCATTGTTCTTGCTGATTGAGATTGTGCTACGTCTTTGTCATCTTTTTTAGGTATTTGAATTTGTGAAGCACTTGTGGATTTGACATTCTCCTCTACTCTATCATCTGAAATTACAGTATCAACATTTTTCTGTTCATCAATAATAGAATCGACTTCTGGCAAAACATACGATAAACCTTGATGATGTAATTGATTAGAATTTTTAGTTGCAGATTGTTCGGAATAATTTTCGTTTTTATAAATAGAATCAGAAAGTATATTGAGCAATTCCAACGAACTTTTAAATCTATTATCCGCTTTTTGGTGCATTCCTTTTCTAACAATATCGTGCAAAAAATCAGGTACTCCTGATAAATCCAAAGAGTTTTGAGCATTAGTAATATTATTGTCTCCAAAAATATATTTTATCATAGCCGTACAAGTGTAAACATCAGACTTTTGAGTTATACATGCTGGACATGAAAAAATCTCTGGAGCAGCAAAAACAAGTTCATCACGAAGGATATTCAAATTATCTTCATTTTTTGACTGCAAAAACACATTTACTAATCCTGGATTACTTATCTTAACCTGTTGTGAGCTATCTATGAGCATATTTTCGGAACAGAGATTGGTAACATAAATATTTCGTGAGTTCAAATATTCTATCGCATCAATAATGCTTTTACACAGGTTAAATTTTCCAGCAATTGACAAATTCTCTAATAAAACATCCAGCTTAGAAAAATCATCAGTTTTGGAAAGTATTGCTAATTTATGATTTTCTTCAAGCATATCAATATTTTCAACAATATTATCATGTTCTGCAAAAGCGAGTTTAAAAATGCTTTGCTCAAATGCAGATTTAATGTCGGGGTCATTGGCAAACAGTTCATTAATAATTGTAATTCGCAGTTTCTGCCCAGTTAGCACAGCATGTTCGGCATTATAAACAGTAAACAATCTATTTTTTTGAACTATTTCTTTTAACAAATAACCTCTAACACTTGTTTCCATGATACAATTTTGATAGATATTGACAAATATAATTAAAAAAACATATTTTTGCATTATGAATTTTAAGAAAGCCATAAAACTAATTTTAATATCTCCTTTTATTTTACTTGTGAAACTATATCAGTGGGTTATCAGTCCATGGCTACCTGCTTCGTGCCGACATTACCCAACATGCTCAAATTACACCATACAGGCATTTAAAAAGCATGGTCCAATCAAAGGCATTATTTTATCAACATGGAGAATTCTTCGCTGCAATCCATGGGGTACTTTCGGAGACGATCCAGTTCCTGAAGTATGGCCGAAAAACCGAACAAGTAAAAAACCAAACAATAAAATTAACTAATAACCCTATTTATATATTTTTTAATAATTATTGTTTTATTGATATTTAACAACAAAAACAATTTGCAAAAGCTTACACAGGGTAAAAAAATTACACAGGGTAAAAAAAAGTTACACAGAGGTACACGGATTCAATTAAAAACAATTAGTATTATCGGGATACTTCGGAGTTGTTATTAAGAAGATTGCTGTTTATAAGCATGTAATTGATAGCTTTGTGCAAAATGCTGCAAATCTTCGCCACGAAACAAAATCTATTAAAGTACTCTTGACTATTTTTCAAATATTTGAAGTCCTCTTGTTGAAAAAGACAATCCTTGTTGACCATTCGTTGAAATCATAACAGCTTCAAATAAAGGAGGGTTTTTGTCGTTTTTTACTGCCCAATCAAAAACAAAATTAGCCCCCGAGCCTCCTTCTTTATCCTCTTCTGCAATGACTATTTCAACCGTTTCTAAAGGTTTAAGACAAATTGGTTCTTGTATATATTGCCTAATATTATCTCCATCTGTATTAAAATAATCAGCTTTTAAAATATAAATTGAATCAGTAGTTGTTATATTTCGGATACTTACAGTAATTGTAAGGTCAAAAGTCCGGTCTTCGTATCTATGATAAATATGTGAGTAAACAGGCAAATATGATTTACCTTGCACCAATTCATCAAAATTTGGCATTTCTACTTTTCTTCCTTCCAAATCAATGGATTTCACAATCCTGTGTTCTACTTCAGTTTTACAAGATGAAAAAAGAAGAATAACAAATACAATTTTTATGATGTTTTTCATTTTTCGGTTTTTAGTTGACTGTAAAAATACAAATTTCTCGTGAAAGTTATTATTTTAATCTCCTTTAATTTTTTAAGTTCAAATTTAATAATTTTATCTAAAACATCAGTCAAAAACAGATGTTTTATAAAAACTCATTGTATTTTTGTGCTTTGAACTGGTAACTTTTCAATTAACGCTACTAGTAACTTTTCAACTAATATATACACTATGTTTCGCAATTAATAAGCGTACTCAACCTGTAAACAAACCAACAAAATGTTCTTGCACTGACAACTAACAATAGTTTTTTTAAGCCATTTTAGCAAACTTTGCCGTAATTGTTGTTTTCTAATGAATATAAGACATGCAGTTACTACAGTTTCGCACTTGTTTTTTTCTGAACAAATGTTTTTTCTTTTTGGCTGGTCCCATATTCTGTTTTTCGGCAGCACAGATTAAATTTGAATTTAAAGGCATATCATTAATAGATAATGCATCCTTGCCATTTGTTGCCCACGAAAGATCAAAAGAAGCTAATGTGATTTCTGAAGGATGGAAAGTATTTTTAACCTTCACACCCGTCTCATATAAACAATGTATAATCCCATTATTGCTTACTGCCAAATCTGAATATCCAGTTAATCCAGCATCAATTTCTTTATAAACTGGAAAAGTTAAGGCTTCATCATAACTCAATCTTAAAGTAAGGTTTGACCTTTGTCTTTTTGGGGCAGCATTATGTGTTGTTCCTCTCTTTGTACTCCATGGAGCCATTCGAGAATCAGGATTTGTAAAGATTATTCTGTTTAGATCCTGATATGGTTTAATCGAATATCTTATCATACTTGCATGACAAATCGGTTCAAAAAAATTGTCCGAATAATGTGGGCTAGACCAATTTGTAGTCCCATCAGGACTTAAAGACACAAGTCGTCTATAATTTTTTGATTCATTTCTCATATTAAATAATACTTCGCCGCTTAATAGTTCTACACACGAAGCTTCACTAGGAAAAATCAAAGTGTCATTATTTAATCCTATTATATCTCCTACCAACCAAGATTTTCCAAAATCATCACTATACATTACACTGGCAATTGAGGGGTGATGGGCTAATGCAAAATTGAGCGAATCAATTGCTTTACTTTCTGAAAACCAAATCGGGACAATCAATCTTCCTGTTGTTAGTTGTGTTCCGTGTCCTGGTCCGGTAGCAACAACCTTCCAAGGATATTTGGATTTAAATCCTTCAAGGACATCCGTAATATTTATCGTAGTATCCCACGAAACTCCTTCATCAACCGAAGATGTGTAAAATAATTTATTATATCCTACTGTATAAATAAGATGAATTTTATTATCAAAATAATCAACTATAGGAACTGCATTTGAACAGGTCGTATTCCCATTATCAGCTAAAATGGATATTGGTGTCCAACTTTCGCCAGAATCGGAACTAAGTCTATACACAATATTTGAAGGATCAAAATCGCCTCCCTTACCTTTTCGTCCTTCAGAAAACACAAGTATATTTCCGCTAACACTTGTTACTATTGCAGGTATTCGAAAAATATAAAACTCCGAACTCATCGGATCAAATAACACTTGTTTATTAAAATATCCGAAATCTTGCGTAAAAACATTTCCAGAAATTAATAACATCACAAATAATATTAAGACTGTATTTTTCATGTAGTTTTTTTTTCAAATATAAGGTATTTATTGATTGGAAATTATTTTATATAGTAATAAATTATTGAACTGATTTTATATAATATATCAAACAAAAAACAGCATCAAAACAGTTATAATTCCTACCAAAACGACAAATGTAATTTTATATGAGTAAACTCATTAGGATTAGCTGGATACTCTGTTTCTATATATGTATAATTTATTGTTGGATCATGTGCAGGGGGGTCAAGATATTGATTCCACATAGCATACTCTCTGGTATATTCTAAACTTACAATAACATTTTGCGTTTCTTCTGTTGTATTTGTCTTAAAGTAATATGAAGCATCAACACCGCTACCCACATACGGTATTAACCAAACATTTTGTAAAGTCATTGTCATTTCTCGCATATCAATACTGGATGTTGGAGTTAATCCTCCCCAGTTTTCCTTTTCATAAATTGTCATTTCGCCAGTAATGTAATTATAGGTCACCGTTTGTTCCATCCAATCAGACCAAGCATTAGTTATAATTAACTCTTCGGTTATTTCCTGATTATAATACATTGTACTATAAAACTCATCAGCATAAGTTCGATATACTTGCGGTATCAAATGAATCACATCCAAAAATTCGTTGATGCCATCCGAGATTTTATGGATTTCTGCATTTATCATTCCGTAACCTTTAGTAAAAACAAAATCATCAAAGAAAAGAAAATCAGGAATATGATACATTTTTACCAAATAATCGACATTGATGCTTTCTGTTTTACTTTTATTAATAAATAATAAAAATGCTACATGTTTTTTCTCCATCTTATCAACACCTGATTCTCCAATAATAAACATACTGCTATCGACATCAGTAATATCTTCAAATAGCATTTTTTTATTATCACTATCATAATTACATAAATACACTTTCATATTATCATTTTGCTCGGATAATCTTTTATATTGAACTATTAATCTTTCCTGATTACCATTATATAATTGAACCAACTTTGCAGCAATGTAAGGAACTTCTTGACTAACAGTATCTTCAATTAAGCTTTCGTTTTGCTTAAATTTGAATAATTTTGTTGTAACAAAATCATTATTTCTAAAATACTTAAAAGGATCCTCGCCTTCTTGATGGTTTATTAATGAAAAATTAAGATTTGTACCTTCGAAAATATATTTAACGAATCCTTCAAATTCGTCTCCAATAGTAGAGCTTAATTTTTCATTAATAAAAGTATCCAAATAATTTAGCCAACTGCCTGTATATGGAGTTTCTCTAATTAGAACTTCTGGTTTTAGCTTTTCTCCTTCTCTATAAGATCTCATATAATGCAAAAAAGTGCTCGACACATTAGCCTCTGCAGAATTGACTTTAAATTTTTCGTAAACGGGTATTGACGATGATAAAGCACCCCACGAAATTGCAATTAAATCAAAAATAGATTTTGAATCTTTTGAACTAAGCATTGCATCATTAAAGTGGACTTCAGGCTCAGGTACTGACAATTCAGTTTCATTCCACACCATTCTATCTGCAAGTGGAGCTGTGGCTTCCATCCAAAAATAATTATCGAGTAAAACAGTCATATAATAATCCTGAGTGTAGTGCATATATTCATGAGCTAAGGTTCTTCTTAAATCGTCTTTATCCAAATTATAAATAGGATCAATATAAAAATATCCTCTTCCCGACAAATATCCTGCAGCTCCAATCTCTCCGCCAGCACCTGTATTTCTTAATCCCACATATACATTAAATCTTAAACTTGGTGTTTCTAGACCTAAAGCTTCAAATTTATTAATAATCTGGTCCATATATTCTCCAATATCCTGAATCATATAAGGAGTTCCACCATTATCCGGATCCGAATTTGAATTATGCCATGTTTCTGCAGGATGACTTAAAATATCATTTTCATAAACTTGATAAAAATTATCTTCGCCTCCTACGCCTGATTTATATATTACATTAACTCTATCTCTTGTGTGAATATGAGTATATGAGCCATGCGAAATATCCCACCATGATAATTTGGTAAGATGATTTGTGTAAAATTCAATAGCTCCATCTTCATTTAATGTTAATCCTCCATTTGTAAATTCAACCCATTTTTGATTTTTGTCATCATAATATACAGGCTTGTAATTATCAATATTAAGTTGATTAAATTCATCTGCATTAAAATTTTTCAACTTTATCAACAAAGGCACATCAAAAATACTGCCTGTACTAATATTAACATCATAAACACTTGCTAATACAGTTGTATCTGGAGCAATAGGCGGATTTAATAATTTTTCTATTGTTAAGCGAAAATTATTATAAGTAAACCCCGCAGGAATCACAATTTCAATGCTATCAACTGCAATTGTAATTGGTTCGTTTTGAACATTAATTAAAGTGTCGAGCAATAAATCTGCATAAGGAAGAATTCTAACGGAATCACTAATTAAAGGATTACAAGTTCCTTCTTCGACAATAAAACGGAATATTAACGCATCTTTAGGCTCTACAACAACTTCTCTATCTGTAACAGAAGAAATATTTTCCCATATTTGCTCGTTACTCATAGTATCTGATATATTATACCAATTTATTGAATCTAAAGAAGCCTGCCATTTTACAATACCTCTTAATTCTGGTGTTAACAAAGTAATTTGACGATCTGTAAAGACATTACCCGTATTTGCTACAGTTGATGTATAATAAGCATCAAGATAAATTGAATCATTTTTATCCGCCAAAAGAATAGCTTCTGTTTGTAGTTCGAGTAATTTTGTGTATTTTGTGTTTTTTACCTTGCAAGAATATTCGCCTTCATACTCCTCATCAAAACCATTAATAGTTAATACTGGACCATCAATAAAAAACGCATCATTTTTATACCATTTATAAGTATTATTTTCATGACATAAATTGCTAATTTGCCGGACATCTATCGAAAGAGTATCTCCTTTTTCAAATAAATATAATGTATCAGATAATTCGATAGTATCTTGATCATAATAATTAAATTCATAAGAATCAGTAAATATTGTATCATCAGGCATCAAAGAATATGCAATATCATTAAAAGTCAACTTATTATTCTTAATATTTAAACCGATTAAATTTTCCAAATGATTTAATGGAGGCAAAGGGCCTGAAATTTGATTATTCGGTAAATACAATACTTCAAGATTACTTAAAAATGAAAAGCTAAAAGGAATAGATTTCAATTTATTTGAACTAATTGCTAAATGTTTTAAAGTAGTTAAATTTTCAAAAGAAGAAGGCAATTCTTCTAATTCATTATTGCCAAGATATAAATCGCTAACTCTACTTAAATCAGTAAAACTTTCGGACAAGCTATTTATATTATTATTAGATAAAATCAAATCCCACAAAGCGGGCATTTCTCCCAATCCTGGGATAGTAGTTATTTTATTATAACTTAAATCCAGACGAAACAATGCAGTCAAATTTGCAATTGATGCCGGGACAGTTTCTATTAAATTATTACTAGCAAGAATTTGTTGCAAGTTTATTAAATTCTCAATACTATCGGGTAATGATGAAAACTGGTTATTACTAATATTTAAAACATTAAAATGAGTATGCTGACAGATTGAATTTGGCAACATACCTTCAAAAGCATTATCGTTAATGTAAAAACTCTCTAAATTAGTCCAATTACCAACGGATTCGGGAATAATCCCTTGAAATTGATTTTCGAAAACATGAAATTCTTTAAGTAATGTTAAGTTTCCAATTTCATTTGGTAATTGTCCTAAAAATTGATTCTTATATAAAATCAATTTCTGTAATTTTGTTAATTGCCCTATTTTGTAAGAAATTGAATCAGCAAACTGATTATCGGAGAGATCGATTTCTTCAAGCTCAAGTAAATCATATAATCCTACAGGAATTGTTCCTGTCATATCTCCACCGCTTAAATTTAGCACTTTTAAATTTGAAAGATTTGCTATGCTCTGTGGGATATTACCCACGGCTTTCATACTTAAACTTTCTAAATTTGTTAAATTCCCAATATTCACAGGTAATGAGGGTATGTTGGAACCATCATAATAATTTATAGTAAGCCCTTTTAATTCAGATAAATTAATTATAGAATTGGGTAATAGACCATTTATAAATCCTTTTATATTAAAATTCTGCAAAGCGCTTAAATCAGAAATTTCATCAGGGATTTGTCCTTGCAATACACTATTAAGACTCAAAGAAATAACTCTGCCATTCATAACCACTACCCCATTCCAGTAAATTACTGGTTGCGAAATATCCCAGCCCGTTGTTTCGTTCATGCTATTATGAAACGCCAATAACGCCAAAGAATCGTTAGGATTAACAGGGAAAGGTGTTGGTGAAATAAATCTACAACTGGAGATATTGGTTCCAAATGTATATGATCCTGCCTCAAAAGTTGAGTTGCTATTTAATATAAAATACCCATTATGATTTCCTCCCCAACCAAAATTAATATGGAAATAATCATCTTCATCATAACCATCAATAACAACCGCATGATTGGGATCTCCTAATAATTCGCAATAAATTGGTCTATTATTATCCAATTCGCTTTTTAAATAAAAATTTTCAGAGGAGCCTCTATGTAAATAATACTTAAAATAAGTTTTTAAAATATCATGATAATTAGATATTGAGGGAATACTTCCAATAATTCCATACTGGTTATGTCCGCAATAATTCATATTCATTGCCACTCCAATATGATAAGATAAAATCTCATAATCATCATTATCAGGATTTATCCAATTATAATTTGCTGTTTCAAAATCGACACAAAGTTCTCCATAAGTTGAGTGATTGTAACAATAAGAACCAACACCATTTGCCGGATATTTATAATATGCCATAATCTGAGCCATTGCTGTTGCAACACAACCCGAAGGACAATCTCCAACATTTTGATGATAAAATTGATTTAAACTAATTCCTTGGGCATCTAATAAAGGGGCAACATAACTTCTTGTATTAGATTTAAGATTATTATTAATTTCTAAACTTAATTTTTCTGTGGTTTCGTAAAAACTTATCAAAGAATTAAAAGCATCAAGTCTATTATTTGTATTTATAGATGCTGTTAACGAATAGCCAACGACAATAAATTCTCCCTTATTTTCTGATACCAAAGCAAAACCGCCATCATAATTTTGAAAGCAATAAAGCGGATTAAGCACTGTGCCATTTGATTTATAAATCCCTTCTAAATTTATATTTTCCAAATTAATACCTTTTGATATTAAAAAGTTTTCAGCAGAAAGTTTTGCTTTTTCAAAACCTAAATTTTGAGCAGATATATTAACTGTAAGTAAAACAAAAATTAATATATTACAGATTTTCCTTATTAAACACTTAAATTTCATATCTATAAATTTTGTGTAGGTTTTACAATATTATAAGCTTCTTTAATTCTAAAAATCCATTCGTTTTATCTTCGATTTTCATTAAATATATGCCTTGTTTCAGACTCATATTTAAAACTGTTTTTTCAGTAATTTTTTTATTAATTACATTATTTCCTTTATTATCAAAAATAAGAACATCTAATTCTGAGATAATATCATTTGGATTGATAATTATGTAATTTGACGCAGGATTAGGATATACCAAGACACTAAGCTCAGAAATAGTTTGTTCAACATCTGTAAAATCAGAAGTTTTAGTATCAGAACAATTTTCCGCATCTTTTACTGTAAACTCTAAAAAATCAAAACTTACTGGTTTCAATATTTCCATACTAAGCTCATCGCCAATCAGCATATTATCCTGAAACCACGAATAAGAATAAGGGACTGTTCCACCATCCACAATAACGCTCTCTCCTAAAACAAAAGAGTTCTCCGTTTCATAATATAATTCATCAGCAATAATTTGAAGTTTTTCTGGCTGATTAACTAAAACGTTAATATAAGTTTGAGCTTTTAGATCTGCAGCATAAAAAAACGAGGTCTGTATCAATAATATTAGTATTATTATTTTTAATGTTTTCATGGTGATGCTTTTTAAATTAAAAATTTAATAAAAAAACCTTTTATAATGCAAATATACGCTATTCTAAAATATGAAATTAAAATTAGAGAAAAATATTTTGAGTAGAATTGGGGATAAACTCAAATAGGTAAATATCGTGAATAAATTTGATAGGATAATACAGTTTTCAGAACTCCTGATTTATTCGCAAATCAGCAATCCCCATATTTGAAAATTAGCGATTGCATTACCTCGTCATCCACCTGTGTATCAAGGCATTAAATTTTTCAAGACTGCTAATTTTATCTACTTTTTTTACATTCCAATCCTCAATATACTCTCGAGTGTCTTCAGACGACATTGATTCTTCAATTGTAATTTTTTCTTCTATTGATGTTCTGCGGTAAAATTCAATTACAAATGTCTTATCATCAAAAATTCCTGGAATACCAACAACACATTCAAAATTCTCAATAGGTTCGTAGAAAACTAATCCGTCGAAAATATATTCAAAGTTAACTGTCTCATAGGCATTTCCACCAAAATTATACATATCAAATTTTGTTTTGCCAAAAGGAGTGTCTTTCAAGTCAAAACCAAGTTTTTTATTCCCTGTATATTTAAAAGACGCATCCCATTTTCCGTTGGCAACTAATTCCCAAGAATTGGTAATACCATTTATTAAAATTCCTTTAGTTGAATTAGGGAATGTTTTGTAAATATATTCGGCAGCACTATATGTAATTGGTTCTGTAGGATGTATTAAATACTTTGGTGTTCGAGTATAAGCATGATAAGTATTCATTATAACAAGTGCTTTTTTCTTGTTTGGGGCATTATATTTTTCTTGGTCATATTTTCTTATAAACTGCTGTGCCATGATAGTATTTCTATCAATCACAGGTGGCAAATTGTTTTGTGGTTCCATCATATCAAGGAACATAATGTATTGCTCATTACATTTAATAGAATCCCACGAGAACATAAGATCCAAAGGAATCAACCGAATTTTTTCATTCAATTGCCTTTGCTGATTAATTTGATAAATGCTTTCAATCAAATAGTAATAGTTATAATTTGGCCATAAAGAAAACATATCAAGATTTCTAAAAATTGACAGCAAATGCTCTTTAATCTCAATCGTTGAAAGATTCTCTTTTAGTAAAAACTCGTTAATTTGTTGTCCTACATTAAAGACACCAACTTCTGTGTACACATTTCCTGTAAATCGTTTGTCTTTAATAATTTCAACAATCATTTCGTATTGTTTAAATTCGGGATGCAGTCTTTCGCATAAAACAATAATATCTTTTTCTTCAAAAGATTTTAACACATACTCTTTTGGAGATAAAAATGTCTTACTGCTTAGAAAATCAACATAAGATTTTATACTATCATTTGGTAATTTTTGAGAGCATACCACAGAACAGAATCCTATGAATATTAATATTGTCGTCATTATTCTTTTCATGTCAATTACATTTGAAGTTGTTTTCTTAATATAACCGCCAACAATAATAAATGAATATTTCGATCAAAATATATTTTCCAAAACTACAATAAACAATGAATATTTGCTAATTTATCGAAGATTTTGGCAAAAAAAAACGTGAATTTCTTCACGTTTTCTAAAAATTAAGACAAGACCTTTATGTCTTTATGTTTAAATAATTATCAATTAGTTGAATGTCCATCTTACTAATCCAAGATCTCCTACCTGCATTTCAATTACAAGTTTAATCAAGCTATTTTCAATTACTTTGTAAGCAGTAATATTATCTAATGTTAGTGTTTTTCCATCCTCTGCCAATGTCCATGTTCCTGTTTTCACATAATCACAAGTATCTATAATAGCATAAGTGTTATCAGCTTTAAAATCCCATTTTGCAGACAGCTCACAAGTTGTGGCAACATCTGCACCTAACACTGTTTTAGAAACTAAATTCCACTTTCTCACGACCATATTAACTTCCGTTGTTTCTTTTTTACATGATTCCAAAAGGACTCCCGACACTACACAGATAGCGAAAATAAGCAAACTAATTTTTGTTTTCATTTTTGTTTTGTTTTAATTGTTATTAATAATATTGAATTACAAATTAAGCCTTTTATATACTACTATATGTTACACAATTACCAAAACAACTTACAACATTAACACATTATTCCTTTTTAATTTTAAGTCATGTTTAGGCTAAAACTCAAATATTGCCTTGGTTTGTTTGACTTACTGTCTAAGGGATTGACAAAAATGATTTGTTCTATTATTTTCAAAAGAAACAAGATGAATTTCTTTACCAGAAAGAAGAATAAAAAAAAGAATATGAAGAAAGAAAAAGTGATTATCTCTCTCCTTCGTAACGAAACAAGAGAATTTACCCAAAGCCATGTTAACAAACCTGTTTAGCCATATTCAGAACAACCAATTTAAACGGATTTAAGACAATGGCAGTTCATAAAACAATGTAAGTTCTATATTTAGAACTTGCCTTTGGGTTTCATTCTTATCCTGACATAATTTTCCTAATATTTTATCATCTTTCCAGTATGAGCAACAAATGTTGCCCATTATCTATCAACATTTACAGTTTAGGCATCAATTTTAGCATAAGTAGCATTTTCTTCAATAAACTCTCTACGTGGAGCGACTTCGTCTCCCATAAGCATTGAGAAGATTCTATCTGCTTCTGCTGCATTGTCAATAGTAACCTGGCGCAGTGTACGTGTTTCTGGATTCATAGTAGTATCCCATAATTGTACTGCGTTCATTTCTCCAAGCCCTTTATATCTTTGAATATGTAATCCAGACTCTTTTCCTTGACCAAGTTCGTATATAACTTCTTCTCGTTGTTGTTCTGACCAAATATATCGTTCTGTTTTTCCTTTACGAATAAGATAAAGAGGAGGCGTTGCAATATAAATATATCCACCTTCGATAAGTAATTTCATGTACCTAAAGAAGAAAGTCATCAACAATGTCATAATATGGCTACCGTCAATGTCGGCATCGGTCATAATAATAACTTTATGGTATCTTAATTTTGCAACATTTAATTCTTTAGTGTCTTCTTCTGTACCAATTGTCACGCCAAGAGCGGTATAAATATTTTTGATTTCTTCATTATCAAGTACTCTGTGCTGCATTGCCTTTTCGACATTTAGGATTTTACCTCTTAGGGGCAATATTGCTTGAAAAAATCTATCTCGACCTTGTTTAGCAGTCCCACCCGCCGAATCACCCTCAACAATATACAATTCACAATTTGCTGGGTCTTTATCGGAGCAGTCTGCCAATTTACCTGGTAATCCAGCCCCTCCAAGGACATTTTTACGTTGCACCAACTCTCGTGCTTTTCGTGCAGCATGCCTAGCTGTAGCAGCAAGAATAACTTTTTCGACAATAACTTTTGCATCTTTTGGATTTTCTTCGAGATAATTTTTCAAAAGTCCACTTACTGCCTGATCGACAAAAATACTAACTTCTGAGTTACCTAATTTTGTTTTGGTCTGTCCTTCGAACTGTGGCTCTTGAACTTTAACTGAGATAACGGCAGTAAGTCCCTCACGAAAGTCATCACCATTTATATCAAATTTTAACTTAGAAAGCATGCCCGATTCTTCGGCGTAAGCTTTTAGAGTACGTGTTAAACCTCTTCTAAAGCCAGTAAGGTGCGTACCGCCCTCAATTGTGTTAATATTGTTTACATAGGCATGAATATTCTCTGAAAAAGAAGTATTATATTGAAGAGCGATTTCGACTGGAACGTTATTATTATCATTTGATACATTAATAATATTTTCAATAAGGCTTTCGCGACCTGCATCAAGATATTCGACGAATTCTTTAAGACCTTCACTCGAATAAAACTCTTTTACTCTCGGATTACCTTCTTCGTCCTTGTCTCTCTCATCAACTAGGATAAGACTAATTTGTTTATTAAGATACGCCAGTTCACGCAATCTGTGAGCAAGGATATCGAAATGATACTCAGCAACAATAAAAATTGAGCTATCTGGTAAAAACTCTACGGCTGTACCTGTTTCATCGGTATTACCAATTACTTCGACATCTCCAACAGGTTTACCAATAGAGTACTCTTGACGATAGATTTTGCCGTCACGTTTTATAGTAGCGACCATTTTTTCTGAAAGAGCATTCACACACGAAACACCAACACCATGCAATCCGCCAGATACTTTATAAGATTCTTTATCAAATTTACCGCCAGCATGAAGGACAGTCATAACCACTTCGAGAGCCGATTTACCTTCCTTCTCGTGCATATCAACTGGTATTCCACGTCCATTATCCTCAACTAAAATTGAATTATTTTCTTTAATTGTAACTTTTATTTTGTCGCAATATCCTGCGAGAGCTTCGTCAATAGAATTATCTACCACTTCATATACAAGATGGTGCAATCCTTTTACACTAATGTCGCCAATATACATAGCAGGGCGTTTTCGCACTGCCTCCAGCCCTTCAAGAACCTGAATACTGTCTGCTGAATATCCGTTTTTAACTTCTCCGTTATTTGTCATCTTTATTTCTTCTATATTATCAATATTTTTGTTTATTTCACTCATATTTATTCGTTTTTTCAAAAGAACACAAATATACTATTTTTTAATGATTTTTATCTAAAATAATACATTTAAGACAAGGTAGTTATTAACAATTATACCAAGCACAACTTATTGTATTACAAATACTTACAATAAATTGTTAATAGTAGTTAATAACAAGAGTTATATTAGAATTTGGACAATCTAGAACAGATATTTTAGGCCCAACATTATATTAAAACCCTGAGATTGATAATTGTTCCAATAATACTGTTTTTGTGCTGTTAGATTATTCAAATAAATAAAAGCATTAAAGTTAGATGCAAAGCAATAATCTGCATAAATATTAAGATCAATAACAGGTTTTAACTCAAGCCCATTACCCAATGGGTCATTTAAATCTTTAGCATATCTTGTACTTAACACTCCAGTTTCGAGACCAAACGAGAGTTTTTCATCAAACTGATAATTTGCTCTCAAATAGACATCAAAAGTAGGCATGTGCCAAGCTTTCTCACGGCTTTTGATATATGAGTAATAATAATAATGTCCTTTGAGTATGCAACTAAACTTACCGATATTACGTAAAGCAAATTCTCCGTAACCAGAAAAACGTTCGACATTAGAATATTCAAGGACAAATTTATTTTCAAGATCAAGTGTCGTATCATTGACAAAAAATCCCATATTATCAATTTTAGAATAATTTCCATTAACATGGAAATACAAATTTCTGCTGATATTACCCTTTAATCCAACATCAATTACTTGAGCATAATTTGTAACTTGATAATTATTATTTCGGTTGATAAACGGATTTACAATGCTAAGATGCTCAAAATTATTATTTTCAATATATCCTGTAAAGCTTGCATAAGGGATAATTGTATTACTAATATTATGTTGAAAATGGATATCAGGATAAACATGATACACGACATTTGCAGTATCAATAAATTCGCCTGTAGTTTTTGCCCCAATTTTAATTTGCCAGTTTTCTGTATAATGTTTAAAATATGGATCTAACATAAGAAACACTTCGTTATATTCCGCATTAGGACTAGTAAATTCGAGAGTATCAAAAACATTATTATTAAAAACAAGACCGGCATTTAAACCAAATCTGTTTGATTTAATAAGTTTACTTAAATCTGCATCAAATTTGATTTTATGTTGCGAATCATCACTTGCAGCAAAAAAATACTGATAATCCAAATCTAAATTATAGTCTATTCTGTTTTGAGCAGTATTATTAGATGCAATTCCGACTTTAGCATTTAACCGATTGTATCTTTGCATTTCCATTTCGGAACGCTCGCGAGGTTTTTCAATAGTTGGAGGGACAATAATTTTAGGGTCATATCCATAAAAGTATATTTGATTTGATGAAAAACCAATATCGCCGCTTAGAGTACTAGACCGCAAGAATTTTTTACCATAAGTTTTAACAATACTATTATTATAACCACTAAATATTTTCAAGTCTGCCGAATTTTTGATTTTACCAAAAGATGATTGATGTTTTGCAAACGCCCCGACAGAAAAGTTTTTTTCTCTTCGAGAGTTATAATACACCTCAACAAACGGAGACATGTAATTGCCCATTCCCAATTTTATCATCCCATTATCAAGTCTTTGGAGAGGTTCTCCTTTAACACTCGCTGCCGTTATACTGGTAGGAGTAAAAACTGTTTTATAAACAGTTTTTGGACTAGCATTATATTCAAATACTGGTTTTACTTTAATAGTATCAACAATTACTGGTAAAAACTGTATTCTGTTCGCATCTTTTAAAACCGGCGTATATTCGTTATAAATTATTACTGTTTGCTGTCCTAAATTTCCTTCATCTTCTTGTGCAAACACGCAATTACCCATTAAAAGTATCAATGCTACCGCTATGTATTTTAATTTAACACTCATAAAACTATATTTTAAGCTGTTATTATTCGTTTATATTTTTCTCGTCATTTTGCTCATTTACATCTGCATTTTCTTTAATCTCAGCAGGTTTAGGCAGTCTAATAATATTATTATCATCTTCAAAAAGTTTACTATCCTTACTATCCTCTTCGACGAGATTTATTTTAAGTTTTAAAAGGTCTTCTTCTCCTTTGATAGCCTGTTCTTCATCAAGAATTTTCGATAATTTTTCACTAGCTTCGTCCTTAATGCCGTCTATTTCGTTTTTATAATTAGTTAGAACTGTCTGCAGCGTTTGTTTTGCCGAATAATACTCTTCTCTCTTATAATAGATATCACTCAACAAAATAAATGATTTAGCCAACCAGTATGCTTGTGGCGAATTCATTTGAGCAAATTCATAGACAATATATTCTGCAATTGAATCATTATTCAATTGGAAATTTATCTCTGCTATCCTAAATTTAGCTTCGGCACCTTCAAAACTAATGACTTCTGTTGATAGATTTGTAAACAATGGTATAGCTCTTATCAAATTATCTTTAGCATAATAAGATTTCGCCATTTTATAGTAAGCTTCGCGTCTTTGTTCTTCGTTAGATTTTTCATTATTAATAAGATCTGAGGCTGCCGCTATGACCTCATCCCATTTTCCTATATTATATGCACATCTCAAGCGACCAATTGCAGCAATTAGTTTTGTTGATTTGTTTTCGGCAAGCGGATATAATTTTTGGTAATAATCAAATGCTTGGTCCCAATTTTCATTATCAAACAATATACTTGCCGCCTTGATTGTACTTTCCTCGGTGTATGCACCACGAGAGGCATCAGCGACTACTCTATAACAAATCAAAGCTGGAGTTTTTTCCTCGAAATAAAAATGCAACTCGGCTTTAAAATAATTTGCTTCAATAGAGAATTTACCAGTTGGGAATTTTTTAAGATAATTTGTAAGCGATGATAAAGCATCATTATACTTTTGATCAATATAGAGTTTTTTAGCTGCCAACCACATTATTTCATCCTGCTCATCTTGACTAATATCAACTGCCCCCGAGCTAGCATACTCAATATACTCATCTGGATTATCCATTTCTATATAAATCTCACGAATCATTACGTTTGCATTTGAAGCCTCCTCGGTATTCGGAAATTCAGCAATTACACCTTTATAAATATTTAGAGCATCATTATAATCTCTTTGATTAAAATAAATAGAGCCAAGGCTTGACATGGCAGCCTTTTTCATGCTTGAGTTTGGATAATTACTAATAAATCTATTGAAATAAAACTTAGCTGAATCGGGGCTATTCATACTTGTTTGATAAGTTCGTCCAATTTCAAAATGAGCGTTTCCAATATATTCTGATTCTGGATAATCGTTAACTAATCGGCGTAATGACCAAATTTTCTTTTTATAATCTTTTTGTCCTCCAAATGACAATGCCATTTGATACAGTGTATAATCAGCACCAATTACACTAATATCGGCAGCTTTTTTATAATAAATTGCGGCTGGACCAAATTCTTTTTCAATATAATAGCAGTCGCCAATTCTATTAAGAGCGTCGTTCATCAAAGCAGTATTTTCAAAACCTGATTGCATCTCAAACTTTCTAAACCAAGTGTTTGCCAAGGCATATTGTTTTTTATTAAAATACGCATATCCAAGATTATAATGAGCTTTGCCATACTCTTCTAAACTAACCGAGCCTGTTGAGTTCACAAACTCCTTAAACTGAGCAATTGCATCATCATCATTTCCTAAACGCATATTTGCCTCTGCTTTCCAATAATATGATAATGCAGTAATATTTTTATCATAAATTTTATATTCCAACGATTTATCAAACATCACAATAGCTTCATTATACTTTAATTCGGTAAAGTTTTCAAGTCCTCTAAAGTAAGCAAGTCTTTGATAAGCAGCATCAATTTTGGGTGTTCTAGTAGGTATTTTCTCAATAGTTTGTATCGCACCTAAATAATTTTTTGTGTTCAAAAAAGCATCTAATAAATAATCATAAGCTTTATCGACCCTAAGCGATTTTGGATACTCTTTTATATATTGCGAAAAAGCGTTTATTGCTTCATTAAAAGGAGAGAGAGAGAGTTCAAAACACAACTGGGCAAAATTAAAGAGTGCATCCTCTCTAATAGCTGGATTAAATTTATAAAGTGAGGCTGTCTCAAAAGAATTTCGAGCTTGTACCAAATCACCCATTTTAAGATAGCAGTCGCCTAAATGATACGCAGCATATTGGCTCAGGGTATCTTTCATGTTTACAATCCTGGTAAAAGCATTAGAAGCATTTTGATATTGTTTTGTATTATAATAAGCAAATCCAATTTCATAATAATCAAAATCTGATTTAGAAGAAGTATTTTGCATATATGTGTTTAAATGTGGTATCGCCTCAGCATATTTTCCTGTCCGATAATATGCAGTACCTAAAAGTTTTGATATTTCGGCAGCTCTAGCACCAGTAACAGAATCGAGCAAATTAGGAGCATATTTTATAAGCTCATCATATTTTTCTTGCAAAAAGTATATCTGTGAGACATAAAAAGGAGCAATAGATGCAAATGCCGGCTGTTTTTCGAGTTCAATAAATCCAATTAAAGCTGTCTGATATTGCTCACTAATGTATTTAATATGCGAATAAAAATACAGAGACATTGGACCGTAAATGTTAGCATCATCTTTAGACTCGTAAAAAGCCTTTGCTGCTCTATCAAAATCATTGCGTGCAAAATGGCTAAACCCAAGTTTAAAGAAAAACTCGCTTTGTTCTTCAGCAGTTAGACTCATTCTTTCGGTATTATCGTACCACTCAATTGCATCTTTGAATTTTCGGTTACGAAAGTGGTAATTTGCCATTTGAAACGAAGCATTATTATTGTTATAGCTCTCAGGATGCCCTTCGATAAACGATTGCAACTGATATTCAGCATCATAATTAAACAAGTGCATCGAACATAATGCAATATAATAAGCTGCATCATCTTTGTACGATGAATGCTCAGTTCCTTTGTGCATCAATATTTCAGAAAACTTTTTTTGTGCAGGCACATACATTCCTTTTTCGTAAAGCTCTAATGCTGTTAAAAAGGTAAAATTAGGTTCCGAATACTTTCCTGTTTGTTGAGCCGAAACGAACAAACCCGAAAACATAAGTACTAAAACCGCATATAATCTTAGCTTAAATAACATACTTTTTTCTTTAAGTTTATATTTTACTCTCATTCTTTCTTTAATTTATTTTTATAAGTATTTGACAATAAGGCATTTTAATCTTTTCTAAAATCTTTGTCAAATCTAATATATATATGTATTAATAATATCACAACCTAATAGTTTTAATTAACATTGACTTGTTTATTTCTAAAACGAAACAAAATTGATTTAATGTATATTATAATTAAATTTGTAGTATAGAAATTTTAAGTTTCTTAAATAATAATAATAATATGGATAACGAATCTATTATACTACTCAAAACTGAAAACCTTAGTGTTTATCAGGAAGATACACTAATATTAGATGATGTAAATATTGATATAAATTTAGGAGAATTTGTTTATCTGATAGGTAAAGTTGGAAGTGGAAAAACAAGTTTATTGAAAACATTATATGCGGAGCTACCAATTATTGAGGGGTCGGCTAATGTTGCTGGTTATCAACTCGAAAACATTAAACGAAAACACATTCCTTTACTAAGACGTAAAATAGGGATGGTATTTCAAGATTTTGAGCTAATGTCAGACAGAAATGTTTATGAAAATCTTCGTTTTGTACTCAAAGCAACAGACTGGAAAAGTAAACCAGATATTGACATACGGATTAGTGAAGTTCTCGAAAGTGTAGGAATGATAAGCAAAAAACTTGCTAACCCTGGAAAATTATCTGGAGGCGAAAAACAATCTATCAGCATAGCTAGAGCTATTCTCAATAACCCACCTGTTATTTTTGCCGATGAGCCCACAGGAAATCTTGACCCTGACAGTGCTTCGCAAATAATGGATATTCTTTATAAATTAAAAGATGCAGGTAAATCAGTAGTTATGGTTACACATAACTACAACATCTTAAAAAAATATCCAGGTAAAGTATATAATTGTGAAAATGGCAAAATTACTCATGTCGAAGAAGAGACAATAGATTTTGTTGAGATATAATTTAATTCTCATTGTTAAAGCTGAGGGATTAAAACTTTCTTACTGGTCTCACCAAAAATTCGATATCTTTAGCATCATTAACATCTAATCCTTCCATAAAATCTACTGCTTTTGCCCTATTTGCATCAACTTCAGTAGATGATAAATAGTGAAAATAATCGGTAAACTGTCCAAGTCCATTAAGATATAAATTATTATAGATTAGGAGTAATTCGGCTATGGAAGGTAAGAACCAATCATCACATTCATTTTGGAAAAACTCATAACAATATAGTGCTGCGACAGAACCGTCATTATCAGGACTACATTGGGTAGGATTATTCTCATAACCAGATAAATTATTATGAAAATTCACAATAGCGATTGTATTTGCCAAACCCGAACCAAATGCAGTTGAAAGAGCTCCAGTAGCCGATGTAGCACAGCCCCACTGCATAATCATCTCGGTGGACTCTCCCCCCACTTCCATTCCTCCACTTACTCCATCATCATAAAAAATAATGCCACCACCAGGACCAACATCTCCAATCGTTAATGTTACAAAACTAAGCTCATCGCTATATGTAACTCCCATATTGTTAGCAGCATAAGCCCTAGCATAATATGTAATGCCACTAACTAACCCCGACAATTCACTATTAACTTCATCAATTCCTGCACCTTCATTTGTCATTCCCTCATTAGTCTCAAGACTTGGATTTGGTGTCTGGCTATATACCACACCCTTTGAAGTTATACTAAGCCCTCCATCGCCCACAATATAAACGTTTATTTTTGCTGTATGCATTAAAACCTCTTCAACAAACCCCTCAACCATATCGGGTGGTGTAGGCAAAATAGTTGTAAAACTGACTTCGTTACCATAAAAAACGTCTCCTTCAACAATTTCGGCATAAGCTCTCACATAGTAAAGCGTTCCGCCTTGCAAACTTCTTAAAGTTGAGATAAAGTCATTTGCTCCTGAGCCTTCATTTGATATTCCCTGATTATTAGCAATCTCAGCATTATTATATGTTGCCCACACAAATCCTTTTCTCAATACAGTTCTGCTTCCGGCATCAACAAAACTAGATGTAATACGTGCAGTATAAGCACCTATGTCAGTAGCAGCATCAGTCAACAAGACAATAGTATCAGTACTTGTATTAGTCGTAAAGCTAAACTGATTACTATAAACTATTTCGTCTATATTTTTCGCATAAGCAGAGACATAATACCTAGTACCAAGCGAAAGACCTCGTATTATAGATTCAAAATTACCAGTATGATCCGAATAATTCACATCCGTGCCTATATTATCTTCAAGGCTTGTTACGTTGGTTGTATTCCAGACAAAGCCATACTCTGTAAGATTACCTATACCTTTATCAACAATATTTGCCGACACCATAACAGCCTGTGAACCTAATAAAACTAGAACTGGATTATCAATAATAATATTTCCAGTACTAAGATAAACCTTAATATTTTGGACTTCATTATCTCCAGCACTAATTTTTAGTGTATCAGAGCGTCCGAACAAATTATATTCTCCAAAACTTGCTCTTATGTTAAGTATAATTTTTTTATCAATCGGAATTTCAATATTTCCTTGTGACCTATGTTTCCCACTTAATTGTTTAACAAAAGTAATACTATCCTTTTCAATACTTTGACTATTCCCCCCCCTCTCATCAACTACTATAATTTCAAAAAATGCTTTAAATGTATCTGGGAATTCAAGTTTTGATTGTTCTAATTTAATATCTAATTTTAAAGATGCGACTGGTTTTAATTGTAAAGCTTCATCATCCTCACAAGAGAATAAAAAGCATACTGCAAAAATAAATGCCAAGAGTAATATTTTAGTCAAAGTCTTTATCATTTAAAAAATATTTCTACTTAATTTGATATAATAACTAAATTTACGACTATCAACAACACCATGTTGTTTAAAATCGGTATAAATAGGATAAGAAAACACAAAAACTATATCTGTTGCAAACGCCGTTGCAGACACAGCCGCTTTAGCATCAACAACTAAAAACTCTCGATAATGTCCTATCGACTCTTGGTAATCTATATCGGGTTTCCACGAGTAAGTTTGTATATTCGATAACTTTCCGCTCATATTCTTCATTAAGCTAAAACCACCAAATACAGAAACAAAATTAGTAATATTATAATTAGCCGAAGAATTTACTAGAAATGTATGTCCATTATCAAGTTCATAATTTATCATCTGAGTGCCATCAAAATCGGGATAGCTAATAACCACCGCTCTATTTGATTCACCAGAATACCTATAAGTTAATATTGCATTGATTGAATATTGCGGTCTATTAAACTGAAACATATCAGTAAGAATAAGATCATAGCTTCCTGTTCCTAACGGACAAAGATAGGAATTAACAGCCTTATTTTTATTGCCAGTTGGAAAGCTCAATGATGCCAAAACTTTATTATAAAACATTTGATCTACATATTTCCATGCTGCACTTAATACAAGGTCTCCAAGTCCATAAGCCGACACATATCCATGCGAATAATAGACCTGACGCTGGATATAAAAAGGAATTTTTACTGATAATTCAAAATCCTTGTAATAATACGATATAGGGATATTTAAAAATTTTGCAGTTTTGCTCCAGCCCAGTTCCATGTCTATATCGAAAGAAGAAAGTATATTTTCGGAGTTTGCGATTCCTAGATTATCGTCAGTATTTCCAAAACGGCGGTCTGTTTCGGTTATTCCAGGAAAATCCGCCACATTATCATACAATACAGGGTCTAAATAAATGTTTTCGTTATTACCGATAAGCGTTTCAACGTTTTCGGGGATTAAATACAAATCTACTTCCTGAGAAAGGGCACAGAAAGGGATTGCACAGAAAAAAAAGCTAATAACTACGGCAAATATCTTCATTTTGACATAAATAACTAGACAAATATAGCAAATACAATTATTCTTTGCAATTTCATTTAATAAAAAAGCAACCAAAAATAAAAAACACTCGTTTTATAAGTAAAGTTAGAACTAAAAACACTTATAAAAAATTAGATAATCTAAAAGCTTAAAGCATCAAATTTATGAGAAAAATAGAATCAAATATCGACCACAAACATAAAGGATCCTATTCGTTCTTAAGATTTGCAATATTTGGTCTTTGGTTAATTCTACTCACAGGCGTGTTTATAGTTGCAAAGATTTTGATGGTGTATATTTAGGGTTTCGGGTTTAGGGTTTAGGGTTTCGGGTTTAGGGTTTAGGGTTTAGGGTTTCGGGTTTACTCCCTGCGGTCGTGAGCTCGCCTGCGGCTCGGTTCGGGTTTAGGGTTTACTCCCTGCGGTCGTGAGCTCGCCTGCGGCTCGGTTCGGGTTTACTCCCTGCGGTCGTGAGCTCGCCTGCGGCTCGGTTCGGGTTTAGGGTTTACTCCCTGCGGTCGTGAGCTCGCCTGCGGCTCGGTTCGGGTTTCGGGTTTCGGGTAAGGAGTGTGGCATGAATAGTTTACTTTATTTTTGGCACTTTGACAGGTTATTTTTTTTATAATCCAAAAGCTATCGATTTGTATTTATTTGCTATTAACAAAAAAATGCTCATCTAAGTGATGAGCATTCGACCAAAAGCGGCAAAAATCTTTTATTTTATTTCAGTTTATTACAAATAGCTTCAAAAGCTTTTGGGTGGTTCATAGCCAAATCGGCCAACACTTTTCTGTTTAATTCTACATTATTAGCATGAATTTTCCCCATAAACTGTGAATAAGACATTCCATTTATGCGAGCGCCTGCGTTTATACGCTGTATCCATAAGGCTCTAAAACTTCTCTTTTTATTTTTTCGATCTCTGTATGCATAAGTAAGACCTTTTTCGTAAGCATTTTTTGCTACCGTCCAGACTTTACTTCTAGCACCGAAATACCCTTTTGTTTGCTTAAGAATTTTTCTTCTTCTGTTTCTTGAAGCAACTACATTAACACTTCTTGGCATAATTTTTCGTTTTGTGAATGTTTAGCGTTCGTCCACCGACGAATCTTTCGGCTACAACACTCTGATTATTAAACTATTTTTACTTCATTCCGAGACATAACTTAATATTTTTAAGGTCTCTGTCGTTAACATAAGTAAAATGCGTTAAAGCTCTTTTACGTTTTGTTGACTTTTTTGTAAGGATATGGCTTTTATAAGCATGTTTCCTTTTAATTTTACCAGTACCAGTAAGAGTAAATCTTTTCTTTGCACCGGATTTAGTTTTCATTTTAGGCATCGCATTAAATTTTAAATTGTTATTTTTTCTTTGCCACTTTTGGTGATATAATAATTTGCATTTTTTTTCCTTCTAATTTAGGCAATTGATCGATTTTCCCATATTCTTCGAGGTCTTGAGCAAGTTTTAAGAGTAATATTTCTCCTTGTTCTTTATAAATAATAGATCGTCCTTTAAAGAAAACAAAAGCCTTAACTTTATTTCCTTCTTCAAGGAAGCCAATAGCATGTTTAAGTTTAAAATTGTAGTCATGCTCATCGGTATTTGGTCCGAATCGGATTTCTTTGAGTACAACTTTTTGAGCATTGCCCTGCATTTCTTTTTGTTTCTTTTTTTGTTGATATAAAAACTTTTGGTAATCTATTACCTTGCAAACAGGTGGCTCTGCTTTAGGTGAGATTTCAACAAGATCTAGTGCCAATCCTTCAGCAATATCTAGAGCTTCTCGCAGACTAACAATACCCTGATTACTCACGTTTTCTCCAACAAGCCTGACAAACGGGGCTCGTATATTTTGATTTATACGATGTTCGTCCTCTTTTACTCTCATAAACGGCCTCTGCATTTTTCTACCTTGATATGCTATAACTTGTTCCTCCTTATAATTAGTTATTCGTTTTATTTTTCAGAAATTAATCTTCAAAATATTCATTTATCTCTGTTTGAATCAATTTTGCAAAATTTTCGATACTCATAATTCCAATATCACCTTCCCCTTTATCTCCTCCTCCTTGTTTTCGTACAGAAATATTACCTGATTCAGCCTCTTTTTCGCCTAAAATTATTAAGTACGGTATCCTTTGCAATTCATTATCTCTAATCTTACGACCTATCATTTCATTTCGGTCATCAATTTTGCTGCGAATATCGTAATTTTTTAGCAATTCCAAAACTTTTTTTGCAAAATCGTTATATTTTTCACTAATCGGGAGCAAAACGACCTGTACTGGCGTTAGCCACAGTGGAAATTTGCCAGCAGTATGCTCTATTAACACAGCCACAAATCGCTCCATAGAACCAAATATAGCTCTGTGCAACATAATTGGCTGATGTGAGAGATTATCCGAACCTTTATATTCAAGGCCAAATCTTTCGGGCAAATTATAATCCACCTGTACAGTACCCAATTGCCAACTACGACCAAGAGCATCTTTAACAATAAAGTCTAATTTTGGACCATAAAATGCTGCTTCGCCTAGTTCAATTGTTGGTTTTAGGCCCATCTCAAACGCAGCTTCTTGAATTGCCTTTTCGGCTTTATTCCAATTTTCGTCAGTTCCGATGTATTTTGTTTTATCCTCTGGGTCTCTTAAAGATATTTGAGTTTTATAATCAGTAAATCCTAATGACTTATATACATATATTATAAGCTCAATTATACTTTTAAACTCATCTTTTACCTGATCTGGACGGCAGAAAATATGAGCATCATCTTGCGTAAAGCTACGCACTCTAGTCAAACCGTGCAATTCCCCATGCTGCTCATAACGATATACTGTACCAAATTCGGCCATTCTATATGGCAAATCTCGATACGAATACTGTCTATATTTAAATATTTCTACATGATGTGGGCAATTCATGGGTTTAAGCATAAAAGCCTCACCTTCGGCAGGAGTTTGTATTGGTTGAAATGAATCTTTTCCATACTTATCGTAATGTCCTGATGTTTTATATAAATCGACATTACCAATATGCGGTGTTTTTACCATCTCGTGGTTTCGTTTTTTCAACTCATCTGTTAGCCATGATTCTAATCTATCGCGTAACTCAGTACCTCTAGGCAACCAAAGTGGTAATCCCATACCAACCTTAGGCGAAAAATGAAACAATTCAAGCTCTTTACCAATTTTACGGTGATCGCGTTTTTTTGCCTCTTCGAGCATTTCGAGATACTCAATTAGCATTTTTTGTTTAGGAAAGCTAATTGCATAAACTCTAGTTAATTGTTTACGGGTTTCGTCGCCACGCCAATATGCACCAGCAAGACTTAAAATCTGAATAGCTTTGATATAATTAGTTGCAGGCAAATGAGGTCCTTTACAAAGGTCGGTAAAATTACCTTGAGAATATAAAGTAATAGTTCCATCTTCCAGCTCTGATATCAACTCAATTTTATATTCATCGCCTTTTTCTGTAAAATATTTTATTGCTTCGTCTTTGGTAATATCACTTCGCTTAACCAGATTATTCATCTGACACAACTGAAGCATTTTTTTATTAATCTTAGGAAAATCTTTCTCGGATAGCAACTGTCCCTCAGGTAATTCAATATCATAATAGAAACCATTTTCTATTGTAGGACCAATGCCAAATTTTGTTCCAGGAAACAGTGCCTCAATTGCCTCTGCCATTATGTGTGCTGATGTATGCCAAAAAGCATGTTTGCCTTCTTCATCATCAAATTTATGTAGAACAATAGAAGCATCCTGCTTAATCTCCCGTGTCAAATCCCATAATTCGCCATTTACTGATACAGACAATACTTCCTTAGCTAAGTTACGATTAATACTCTCTGCAATTGCATAACCAGTAACTCCACTTTCATATTCTCTAACCGATCCATCGGGTAATGTTATCTTTATCATTTATCTATAATATAAAACTTTTTTGCAAAATTATCATTTTTTAACATAAAAACAGCATATATAATAGTTTTTTATAGAAAATTTTTGAAATATTTATATTTTTGCAATGTATGAAAAAAATTAAAACAGTTTTTTGCATATTTTCAATAATCATAATGATTAACAATCCCACTTTCACTCAAGAATTGGATAGTCTTAAATCTATTGTTGCCGAAAAAGGCGATGGTATATATAAAATACTGAGAGAAAACGGATATCCTGCCGAATATTATTACAATGCCTTTAAGACTATTAATAATGATAAGATCAAAGAAAAAGATCAACTTATAAAGGGAGAAACTTACTATCTTCCTGCTTTTATTGAAGAATTTAACAACGACATTATTTCACTTACTGACATCATTACAAACGATTCGATAGCAATCGACAATCACTTACAGTTAGCCGATTCAATAATTGACACTCAACTACAAGGGGCATTATTTTACCTTATTAGTGGACATGGTGGTCCCGACCCAGGAGCAGTGACAGAAATCAACGGAAAACAAATAAGTGAAGATGAATATGCCTACGATATTACTTTACGAATAGCAAGAAAAATAGAAGCCCATAGTGGTAAGTTTTTTATGATAATAAACGATCCCGACGATGGCATCAGAGAAGATGAGCTTTTAGATATCGACTATGATGAATATTGTTACCCACAAGAAGAGATTCCGAAAAATCAAACACAAAGATTAATCCAACGTGCTGATGCCGTTAATAATTTGTACGAAGAAAACAGAGATTATAAATATCAAAGAGTAATTATTCTTCATCTTGACTCACGGTCAACAGGAGCTAATGTTGATGTGTTTTTCTATCATTTTCCTGACAGTAAAAAAGGCGAAGCAACTGCAAAAACTTTGCAAAGTACATTTGCAGCCAAATATGCCGAATTTCAACCAAACAGAGGCTATAATGGCACTGTAACATCAAGAAACCTATTAGTAATTCGCAAAGTACTACCCCCAGCTGTATATATCGAATTGGGAAATATTCAAAACGAACGTGACAGAAAACGATTTATCAAACCTAACAACCGCGAAGCTTTAGCAAAATGGATTGTGGAGGGATTAATTGAGGATTTTCAATAACAATTGGTTGGTTTTTTACAACAATGCAATGTTGTTTTTTTGTGGTTATTAGAGACGCACGGATCGTACGATCCGTGCGTCTCTAATAACCACAAAAGATCAACCAGCGTTATTATGGTTTAAGCTATCGTTCTACCAATTTTTAGGATTATTTTTAATATAATGTTTTATTCGCCAATATTCATCTTTGTCTCTGATGACGCGATCATTATAATTTGATAGAAAAAAATGATTGTTTCGGTTGTACTTTGGTATATTCAAGTTGTGTTCGTCGATATAATCATCAATTTTTGTATTTATGACGGATTTATAGCCTCCAATAAATGATGAAATGGATTTTGGTTTTCTGTAAAATTTATCGTTTTTATTTTCATCATTAGGATTGATGGCGAGATTTACGTTTTCAGTGGTTGATATATCGGTTGGTTTTCGCAATTCAATAATGGCATGTAAATGATTGGACATTATGATGTACTCATCCAAATACAATTCCTTGCACATTTCAAATGATTTTAAAAATTCGGTCTCCACAATTTTTCCAAAATCAGATAATTGAATATATGCCTGAGCATCTGAATTTGCGACAATTTCTCCTAAATTACATACCCTATTTTGTGTTACGCACGTAATGAAATAAAAACCATTGTCAGCATAATCCCATTCAGGCATTCTATTAGATTGTGTTCTGTATTTATTATTGAATTTACCCTTCATAATTTTACATTTTACAATTAATAGATTAAATTTATTGGTTTCGTTATTGATTGATTGTATTTTAACCACGAAGTAGAGACGTACGATTGTACGTCTCTACGTGGTTATCAATTGACCATACATCTATACAAAATAAAAACCCACATAATATTTTCAAAAATAATCATAAAATATGAATATATCTTGTCTGTTATTATTATTTTAGGTTTTGATTTTTACAGACAATCATTAATCTGTTTAGACCATCTCTCGATTGATTCTAGTTCTCTACCAAGTTGTATTTTGATATCGGAATTAAAAAACTCTAATGAAATTTCTTTTTTATTTTTATCAATAGGAATAAAACTTAATTCCAACCTATCAATTACACTTTGGTTAGCAACAGTTCTTGAAGCATTTTTAACTTTACAAGTTCGTATTTCTGCAAGATTGATGCATTGTTCAACGCCTTTATCTTTCAAGTTTTTGAGAAAAAATACTGTTTTGTTGGTTTCATCCAGTCCAATTATAAAATCACTACAAATTTCGTGTTTACTAATATTACAATTATGTTGATTTGCCTTGTTTATAAATGATTGTATTGTTTTTCTTTCTGATTTCTTTCTGTTTTGTCCAATTATAATAAAAGGCACAATACAGCATGCTATCACAATAGCACCAATAATGATACTGCTTAGATCCATTTTTTAATTTTTTAAAATTAATTATTAATTCTGCATTGCAGTTGTTATACAATGCACCACAAATTTCGACCAATCCTCAAAAACAGAATTGGTTACTTAAAAATGATTTACCAAAAGCAGTGGAAAGGAAAAATTATATTGGCTTTCCGATATCGTATCAGAAAGTTTCTGTAAATAAAAGTATATTGTGAGAATGCTCTTTCAAAAGATTGTTCAACCGTCTTATTTATTGCCCAAAGACTGTTAAATGAATTTTTAAAACTTGGCGAAGGGAAATCGTTAAAACTACTAAGCGAAGTTTCTGATTGTGAAGTGTGACAAAAAAGATTTGTGGAAACAGTCGCAAAATACTCTTGCTGTTCGGTAGCTTGTGTGTTTTGAATATTATAATGACTAATTGATTTTGTAATATTACCAATTGCAAAGCAATAAATTGCAATCAATAGTAATACGCCCGATTTTCTAATGTCATTTTTCACATTGCAAAGATAAGATTTTTCTCAAATGCAAATTGTTTATTTTGCTATTTATTTTGTTTGCTTACTTGAAGTGACGTGCTTATTAAAGAGATTAAAGATTTATCAACACAAAACCCTAAATATTGTCATTTTCATAAAGTTTTAATTTGTTTTTTAGAGCATTTAATTCTTCTCTCAATCTCTTTTCTTTCTCTAACAGATTAAATATTATGTCTAATCCTTCTATATTAACGTTTAACTCGTTATAAAGACGAATCATTTTTTCAAGTTCACCAATTTGGTCATAATGTATGAATTGATTGTGCTCAACAATTACAATTTGAATAAGTCCAGTTTTGTGCAAAGCATCAATAAATGAGAATTCAATTTCATAGTATGAACAAAGAGTTGTTATTGCTATTAGATTTTTTTCCATGTTACCTTATTTTTTGTAATTCTTTAAATAGCTCCTTTTCTTTTTTGCTCAAGATTGTTGGTGTTTTAATGTTGTAGGTGATTATAAGATCTCCAAACTCTCCTTCTTTTTTGTAAATAGGGAAACCCTTTCCTTTCAATTTTACTTTAGTTCCGTTTTGCGTTTCTGGTGCTATTTTTAGTTTGACTTTACCACTAAAAGTATCAACCATAATTTCTCCGCCTAAAAGTGAAGTGTATAAATCCAAATCAACATTTACATATAAATTATTACCGTCTCTTTTAAATTCTGTCCGATTATTTATTACGAACTTAATTAAAAGATCTCCATTTGGTCCTCCATTAAATCCTGCACCACCTTTTCCTTTAATCCTGATTACTTGTCCATTTTCTACTCCTGCAGGTATGGTAAGACGTATGTTTTTGTTATTAACAGTGAGTACCCGCTTATGCGTTGTATATACGTCTTTCAAATCCAAATGCAATTCGGAATGATAATCTTGACCTTTAAAAATTGGATGATGTCCTTGTTGAGAGGAAGTCCGCCTCCCACCAAACATAGATTCAAAAAAGTCTGAATACTCCTGCCCCGAAAACCCTTGTTGAGTTGATTGATAGTGAGATTGTTGTTGACGTTGGGCGTTTTCATATTCCTCTCCACGTTGCCAATTCTTACCGTACTTATCGTATTTCTTACGATTTACAGGGTCGCTTAACACTTCATTTGCTTCGTTTATTTCTTTGAATTTCATCTCAGCTTCCTTATTGTCTGGATTTAAATCAGGATGAAACTTCCGGGCGAGTTTTCTATAAGCAGCTTTAATTTCTTTTTCAGTAGCGGCTTTTTTAACACCCAAAATTTTATAATAATCTACAAACTTCATTTATTAATTTTAATTTAAGTTATTTTATTGGGCATAACAGTTTGCGTTTGTATATAGTTTGATTAAAAATAGGATTCACTATTTTATACGCAATTAGTCAAACCACAAGACCAAATTTTCAATAGTTATTAATTTCTGCTGTAAAGATAAGTAAAATTTTATATAATTGTTTTGAAAAAGTTATTTGGTCGTTTTGATATCAAATTCGAATGTCTTAATTTTTTTCTTCCAAAGACCATAAAAAAAGTCCTCACAATTTTGTGAGGACTTTTTTATTTCGGATAAAATATTTTAAACGTTCTTCAGAATAACAGCAGTTCCCATACCTCCGCCAATGCAAAGTGATGCAAGACCATACACATTATTCTCACGTTTCATTTCGTGAATAAGAGTAACAACAATTCTGTTTCCAGAAGCGCCTATAGGGTGTCCAAGAGCAATTGCTCCGCCATTTTTGTTGCATCTTTCTTCAAAGAATTTACTATCAACTCCATGATCTTCTGATAATTGTTTCATTACGCCTAAAGATTGAGCAGCAAACGCCTCATTAAGTTCCAGGACTTCTATATCTTGAAGTTTCATACTAGCTTTACAGAGTACATTTTTAATAGCTGGAACAGGTCCCATTCCCATAATTGAAGGATCCACACCACCTTGTCCAACAGCAACAATTTCTACCAAAGGAGTTAAACCAAACTCTTTTACTGCATCTTCAGAAGCAATCATAACAAAAGATGCTCCGTCATTGATACCTGAAGCATTACCAGCAGTAACAGTTCCGTCTTTCGTAAATGCGGGACGCAATTTTGCCAATTTTTCTTCGTTTGTAGTTCTATTAATATGTTCGTCTGCGTCAAAAACAATAGTTTCTTTACGAGTTTTGATTTCAACAGGAACAATTTCTTTAACAAATTTACCTTCATCTTGAGCTTTAGTAGCTTTAAATTGTGATGATGCTGCAAATTTATCTTGCTCTATGCGAGTAAGATTGTATTTTTCGGCAATATTTTCGGCAGTAACGCCCATGTGATAATCATTAAAAGCTTCCCACAAACCATCAAGAATCATGTGGTCCTGATTAACCATATTGCCCATTTTATATCCAGTTCTAACCTGTCCAGGGATTAGGAAAGGAGCACCTGACATACATTCTGTACCACCAGCAAGAATTAGTTCTGATTCGCCAGCTCTAATAGCAGTAAAAGCATTTGAGATTGCTTTCATTCCAGATCCACAAACCATATTCAACGAATAAGCTGGGACTTCAACAGGAATACCAGCATTCACAGATGCTTGACGAGCAACGCCTTGTCTCTGTCCTGCAGAAAGGACATTTCCTACAATTACCTCATCAATTTTTGAGGGATCAATTTTTGTTTCTTCCAGAATATTTTTCAATACTACTGTTGCGATATCAGGAGCGCTCATTTGTGTAAGTGAGCCTCCAAATTTTCCGACTGCAGTTCTTTTAGCAGCAACTATAAAAACTTTTTTCATAATTATAAATTTTTATTAAATCCCGTAGGACATGATTAATGGAATATTTTCTATTTTTTCATATCGCAAAGATTATCAGCGATAATAAGTTTTGCTTGAGTAGCTTCTTGCACTTGCTCCACTGTAAACATAGGATTAATTTCATTAAGAACAATCCCTTTATCGGTAATTTCCATAACACCCATTTCAGTAACTATGGTATTTACGCGTCCTTTGGCAGTTAAAGGCAAATTGCATTTTTCTAATATTTTGTGATTCCCTTTTGCTGTATGTTCCATAGCAAGAATTGTACGACGTGCACCTGTTAGCAAGTCCATAGCACCGCCCATTCCTGGCGTAATTTTACCTGGTATTGACCAATTAGCAAGATCTCCATTCACATCCACTTGCATTGCACCAAGAACTGTAACATCAACGTGTCCACCTCTGATAATAGCAAACGATTTAGCTGAGTCGAAAGCCGAAGCTCCAGGAAACGCAGTAATATAACCACCTCCAGCATTTATCATATCTTCAGATTCGGCTCCCTCTTCGGGATTTGGTCCCATACCGAGCAAACCATTTTCACTCTGTAGAGTAAGTTTAATACCTTCTGGCAAATAATTAGGGACACAAGTCGGCAAGCCAATACCAAGATTAACAACATTACCGTCTTTTAATTCGAGTGCAACTCGTCTTGCGATTGTTTCGCGTATTTGATTTTTATCCATATCTAAAAATTATTTATTTTGTCTTCTTTGTAATTCTTGAGCAATATAACTACCAACATCATCAGCATAAGAGTTCATACTAAACCCTGCATCATAGCCTAATTCTTTAGCCAGTTCATGCGAAACACGAGGACCACCGCAAACCAGAATAACTTTATCACGTAAGCCTTCTGCCTCTAGCATTTCTACGAGTTCTATAAGATTTTTTATATGTACATCTTTTTGTGTAACAGTTTGTGAAACTAACAAAGCATCAGCCTTAAGTTCAATTGCTTTAGCGATAAAATCTTCGTTTAGCACTTGCGAGCCCATGTTTAAGGCTTCAAACATTTCGTAACGTTCAAGCCCATAATGCCCAGCATATCCTTTCATATTCATAATTGCATCTATACCAACCGTATGTGCATCGGTTCCAGTACTTGCACCAATAACAACAATTTTTCTACCAATTTGCTCCTTAATAAAGTCATCAGTTTCTTTCATATCCCACACAGTTGACTCAACTTTTGGAACATTAATAGCCGTATGATCAACAGTATGAGTACAAGATCCATAACAATTAAAAAACGTAAAGCCTTTAGTTAATTCTTTATAATATACAACCTGAGGATTCTCAAACCCCATTTTTTTCATTAGCTGTTTTGCAGCTTCGATAGCTTCGTCATTACAAGGAACAGGTAGAGTAAAACTTAATTGTGTTTTACCATCGTTCATTGTATCGCCGTACGGCTTAATATTCTTAAGATCAAGAGTCTGATCGAAGTCGCTTTTATTCCTTGAATCTAATCCACCACTCATTAGTTTTGCTCTCCTTTCATCAAATTTATAAACGGGTTAAAATAGTTTTCGGTTTTCGCAACAACACCTGCTAATCCTTTTCCGCCATTTTTAGGACGTTTAATATCTGCAAATATGCCTTTTTCTATCGCATCAAATAATCCTTCTTTTTCGATTTCGCTTAAAAGTTGATACGCATCATCAAGCACTTGTTTTGCTCTCTGCTGTATAATTCCGTCTTGTTTAAATTCTACTTCATCGCCAATGTTTTTCATATTTTTAAAAACATACTGAGCATTTTCAATCGCAAGATATCTATCTGACATAAAAGGTGTATGGACTGCTTCTGTAATCATTCCTAACAATTGAATACCTTGCCCTGTCCATATTGAGATTTCGTTAAAAAGAGCATTTTGTATTTGTCCTCTAAAAATATTACCCGTCATAAATTTTGTTGGCGGCATATATTTAGGAGTTGCTTTTGGGAAAATCTCACGAAGCATTTGAGCCTGCGACAACTCATATAAAAACCCATTTTCAAGCTCGGGATCCATCTCAAATGCATGACCTAATCCCATTTGTTCCTCTGGCATTCCAGCCAAAACTGCAAGCTGCTCATTAATAAAATCAGAAGCTAAAACTGTATGAGCCTGTTCAAAAGCATCGGCAGTAGTAAGATAATTATCTTCTCCAGTGTTAATAATCACACCTGCAAAACTATTTATTATTCGTGAAAAATACTGGTCAATCATAGTACGCTGCATATTGATATCACGAAATAGGATACCATAAAGAGCATCATTTAGCATAACATCAAGTCGTTCGATAGCACCCATTGCAGCAATTTCGGGCATACATAAACCAGAGCAATAATTACAAAGCCTAATATATTTTCCAACTTCCTCTCCTACCTCATCAAGAGCTTTACGCATTATCCTAAAATTTTCTTGAGTAGCGACAGTACCTCCAAACCCTTCGGTAGTAGCACCGTAAGGAACAAAGTCTAATAAACTTTGTCCAGTTGTGCGAATAACCGCAATTATATCAGCTCCTTGACGAGCAGCAGCTTCTGCCTGAACGACATCTTCATAAATATTTCCTGTTGCAACAATAACATATAGATAAGGTTTTTCTCCCTCACCTATATTGTTTATATAATCATTACGCTTTGCAACATTTGCTTTAATTTTTGCAACACTTTCTTTAACAAGAGGCATTATTGCATTTTGAATTTCTTCTAATGTATAAGTGCTAAGTTTAGTAAGGTCTAAAGTACCTGCAGAAACTTTTTCAGCAATTTCTTGTGGCGATAAGTTAGTTTCCAAAATTGCATTACCGAGATAATACAAAATCCCTTGTCCAGTTGCACCTTTATCGTGTATCATGTTGACAACAACATTTGGTAATGGGACATCATTTTTATCCACCCCATCAATACCTACTAAGCGGCAAAGTGTACGCTCAACGGAAACTGTTGTATAGTTCTCAACAAATTTCTGAACCTCATCAGCAATATTGCCCGCTAGTTTTTTAGCCTTGTCAACTTTGTTAAAATCTAATCCTAATTTACTGGTTCTCTTCATAAATACCCTATAAAAATCTTTAATTATTAAGTTTTGCCAAAATTACGAAAAATCTATCATAAAAACAATATGTTAAATGAGAGGTTTTTAGATGATATTTTTAGATTGATTAAGTCATCTTTTTACTTTTCGGAGCGGACTCAATAGTAATAATAATAATCTCTTACTAAAACATAAACGCGAAAAAGGGCTTTAGCCCTGACAATAATGAAAAATCCATTAAGAAAAAGCAACATTTCGCTTTATAATTTTAGCGGGGCATAGATATATATTCATGGCTAAAGCCCAACATTGTTATTACTAATTACCCTGACCTAAAGGACAGGGTTAATAAAAAAGTCTATCACAAGTATCAACCCCGTCA
>Ga0265295_1000349_pt1 | contig 94110 bp, 80 predicted proteins | sample Munlansysbiofilm_FD_192503 | JGI IMG/M metagenome (GOLD analysis project Ga0265295, IMG submission 192503) | Leachate microbial communities from a municipal landfill in Southern Ontario, Canada - Methane capture system biofilm | ecosystem: Engineered > Solid waste > Landfill > Unclassified ... | reverse complement strand
ATCAAGCTCGGCCTCGCGGAAAATCGCGGGCAGGTGCAGAACCGTGTTGGTGGAACAGCCCAGCGCCATGTCCACGGTCACGCCGTTGGCCACGCTTTTTTCGGTCACGATGTCGCGCGGGCGGATGTTCTTCTCGACCAGACTCATGACCTGCATGCCGGCGTCCTTGGCCAGACGGATGCGCGCGCTGGTCGGGGCGGGAATGGTGCCGTTGCCGGGCAGGGACAGGCCCAGCGCCTCGGACAGGCAGTTCATGGAATTGGCCGTGAACATGCCGGCGCAGGACCCGCATCCGGGACAGGCGCATTCTTCCATGCGCTCAAGCTCCGCCTCGGTCATGCTCCCGATTTTGACCTTGCCCACGCCTTCGAAAACGGTGATGACGTCAACGGTGTTTCCTTCGAACTTGCCCGGCAGCATGGGCCCGCCGCTGATCATGATGGAGGGGATGTTGAGGCGCAGCATGGCCATGAGCATCCCGGGCACGATCTTGTCGCAGTTGGGGATGAAGACGAGACCATCGAAGGGCACGGCCGTGGCGGAAATCTCGATGGAGTCGGCGATGAGCTCGCGGCTGGGCAGGCTCATCTTCATGCCTTCATGATTCATGGCCAGCCCGTCGCACACGCCGATGGTCGGAAACTCCATGGGCGTGCCTCCGGCCATGCGCACCCCGTCCTTGACGGCCCGGGCGATGATATCGAGATGCATGTGTCCCGGCACGATCTCGTTGGCCGAATTGACCACGCCGATAAGCGGGCGCTTCATTTCCTCCCGGGTCATGCCGAGGGCGAAAAGCAGGGAGCGGTGCGGGGCCTTTTCCAAACCTTTGATCATCTTATCGCTACGATTCATGGGAAAATCCTCAAATAGTTCAGTTACGGAAAGCGACGAGGGAGCTCAACACTCCGACACAGGACAAAACCGCCAGAATGGCCAGAATGTGCAGCTGCGGCAGAAAGGAGATGGTGATCCACAGGGGCGGAACATTGAACATGTCTTCGATGCCGTGATGCAACAGCTTCAGGAGCACCAGGGCCAAAGTCGCTCCCAAGAGCCCCTGGAACGCCCCCCCCACGAGCAGGGGAAACTGGATATAGGCGCGGCTTGCACCGACAAAGCGCAGAATCTCCAGCTCGTCGCGCCGGGCCAGCAGGGCCAGCTTGATGGTGTTGCCCACCACCAACGCCACCACCGCAAGCAGAAAACCCGTCACCGGCCAGAAAGCCATCTTGGTCAATCCTACCCAGGAGGTCAACAGATCGACCTGCAACGGGTTGAACGCCACCTTTTCGACCTTGGGCAGCCCTTCCAGCCTCTTGACCATGGCCGCCGCCCATTTCTTGCCTTCTTTCTGGGGCAGCTCGCATTCCACCAGCGCCGTGGGCGGAAGGGGACTTCGACCCTTCATCCATTCCAGATCGACCTTGTTCTGAAACGATTCCGCCAGCACCCCGAGCGCCTGGTCCGGCGTGTAGGTCCGCACATTCACCACGCCCTCCATGGAGGACAGGCCGGCCCAGGCTTCCTTGAGCTCAGCGGCGACGGCATCCTCTTTCCAGTAGACCTGGAACTGAACATTGCCCTGGCGACTGCCGATCTGCAGGTCGAGATTGTGTACGAGCATGAGAAACGCCCCGCCCAGAAAGGAAACCAGCGTGATGGCGGCGATGGTCATGCACAGGGACCAGGGAGCCCGGAACAGGTCGCGCACGCCCTGGGCGATGAGTCGAAAAAAAATGCTCATGACCGGCCTCCCGCTTCGACGCAGCCTTCGCGCATGGTCCCGTCCTCCAGGGTCACGATGCGCGCCCCGGCCATGCGTTCCATGATCTCGCGGTTGTGGGTGGCGATCATGATCGAGGTCCCGAATTTGTGGAATTGCTGAAAAATATCCATCATGCGCATGGACAGCTCATGATCGAGGTTGCCCGTTGGCTCGTCGGCCAGAAGCAGCTTGGGCTTGACCACCACGGCCCTGGCCACGGCCACGCGCTGCTGCTCGCCCCCGGAAAGCTCCTCGCACAGGGCCCCGGTCTTGTGATCCAGATGCAGGCTCCTGAGCACGGCCCGGACGCGCTTCTCGATGATGTGCCTCCCGATGCCGCGCACCACCAGGGGCAGGGCCACATTGGCGAAAACAGTCTGGTTGGTCAGAATCTTGAAGTCCTGGAAGACCACGCTCACGTCTCGGCGCAGCAGGTGTTTACGGCTTTCGGGCAACGTGTTCAGATCATAGCCGGCCACATCGGCCTTGCCGCGCTGCACGGGCAGGGCGCCGTGGAGGATGCGCATGAACGTCGTCTTCCCGGCTCCGGAAGGTCCGCACAAAAAGACGAATTCGCCCTGTTTCATGCAAAAATTGATATCCTTCAGCGCCAGCTGCCTGCCAAAGGAGTAGGAGAGCTTGGAAATGCTGATCATGCTGCGTCCCCGGATTTCTCGGCTTCGCCGGTTTTGTGTTCAAGAGTGCTTTGGATTTGCGTCAGCAGGGCCTTGGCTTTTTCGAAGCCGGGATCATTGCCCAAGGCGTGGGCCAGAAGCGACTTGGCCTTGCCGTACTGCTTCCGGTTCACGTAAGCCACGGCGGCGTTGAACAGAATCTTGGGATTGTCGGGTTCCTTGGCCAGGGCGGCCCGGTAGATTTCGATGGCTCGGGCCAATTCCCCCTTGCGGCGATAGGCCACGGCCATGTTGTTCAAGGTGTCGCAGGTCAGGGAAGAAAAAATGTACGACCCGAAATCGCGCTGAACCTCGTCGACCATGTCCAGATCGACATAGGCGTTCCAGATGTCCTGCTTGATCTGGTCGTTCTTGCGGTCGATGTTGAGGGCCGTCATGAAATTCTTCCTGGCTGCGTGCAGATCTTCCTTGTGCAGATTGATGGAGCCGCGCAGAATGTGATATTCGGTGTTGTTCGGACTGATGGAGACCGCCTTGTCGGCGGCGGCCTGGGCTTGATCCCATTTCCCCTGCCAGGACTGGATCTTGGCCATGGTCACCCAGCCTTTGGCGAAAAGCGGATTCTGGGAAAGAATGTGGCAGAGCATTTCTTCAGCCCTGGAATAATCGCAGAGCTGCATCAGGATGCGTATGTGCTCCAGTCGTATTTTCTGGGCCTGGGCAGGATAGAGAAGCTCGAAACGGCGCAACAGGTCCACGGCCTTGTCCTCTTCCTTCGCAGCGCACAGAGTCTGTATCTCCGTCTTGAGCAGTTCGAATTCCTGCTCGAAACTGCCGTCGAAAACCGTGTTCAAGGCTTCGGAGAGCGCCTTGATGGTCACGGGCTTGACCAGGTACGCCGAGGCTCCCGTGTCCGAAGCCAGGGCCACGTCCTCGACCTCGGATTTCGAGGTCAGAAAAATAAAGGGGATGTAGGGAGAGTCCTGCCGGGATCGAACCGCGCGCAACAGGCCAAGACCGTTCATCTTGGGCATGTTCCAGTCTGAAATGATCAGACCCGGCGCAGCGACGCGTAATTTCTCGAGAGCCGCCTCTCCGTTCTCCGCTTCCAGAAAAGAGGAAAAACCCAAGGCCCGCAAAAGGTTGATCACCGTTTCACGCGCCGAGAGAATATCTTCAACCACCATCACGGTGATATTCTTGTCCATTTCAATTTTCCTCGGGGATGAAAAGAATGACGCAGAACCTGCTGCCGTGGGGCAGGACATTTTCCACCCAGATCTTGCCGTGAAACATGTTCACGATCTTGCGGCAGATGAAAAGCCCGATGCCCGTGCCCTTTATCCCGCTCTCGACGGATTTTTCCGTGCGTACGAATTTCTCGAAAATGGACTCCTTGTAGCAGTCCTCGATACCCTCGCCGTTGTCCTCGACCCAGAATTTGAGCACGGTGTTCGTGGGATCGGCCGTCCGGCGCGATTCCCACATGCCCATGCCGATCCGAACGACCCCGCCTCTGGGCGTGTACTTGATGGCATTGGAGATCAGATTCTGCACCAGATGGCCAAGCAGCATGGGATCGCCCAGAACGCGCACGTCTCCTTCGCACAGGTTTTCGATGCTCATGTCTTTTTCGCGGGCCAACGGCTCAAGGGCCTCTATCTGCCGCCGGACCAACGGCAAAAATGAAACCGGAACGGGAATCACTCCCCGCTCCTGGCATTCGTCAACCCGCGCGATGTGCAGGAACTCGTCGATCATTTCCAAAAGCTTGGTCGCGCCCTTGAAGGCCGTCTCGATGATCGGTTTCTGGGACTCGCTAGGTCCCAGATAGGAAAGCAGATCCATGTTCGAGATGACGGCCGACAAGGGACTCTTGAAATCATGTACGACCATCTGCACCAGTTCGGAGCGCTCGGTGGAGGCGACAATGAGCTCTTTCTGCTTGATCTCGAGTTCCTGGGCCAGCTCCTGATAACGCGCCTTTTCCTTTTCGAGCCTTTCGAACATGCCCAGGCTCTCGATCAGCGGGGTGATCCAGCCGGCGTATTCCAGCAGCACGGACAAATCGGATTCCGTGAAAGGGTCGCCCCCCTCCTTGTCCGAAACGTTGATGACCCCGATGACCTGATCCTGATCGGAAAGCAGGGGCACGGAAATGAGCGATTTCGTTCGGTAGTTTCCGTTGCGGCAGCAAAAGCGGCAATCCGTCTCGATATCCTTGATCAGCAGCGGAATCTTGTGGGTGCAGACGTAGCCGGAGATGCTTTCCGGAGACAGGGGCTGGGTCAACCCCACAATCTCCTTGCGGCTCGCGGCCACGACCTTCAACTCACCCTGGTCCTCGTCAAAGAGCATGACCGAGACGTTGCGGCTCTTGACCCTGGTCTGAATGAGCATGCCGCCGCAGTGCAGTTTATCGGGGGCGGACATGGCCCTGCTGGCCAAAATGGCCATCATGCTCCTCAGAAACTGCCCGATGTCGGACTCTATCCCGTTAGATGCGCCCATTGCCGTGTCCAATCACCCGCACTTGGTGAAACCGCAGGACGGGCACACGAAGCATCCTTCCTGAAAGACCAGTTCGGTGGAGCATTCCGGACATTCGGTCTTGGACAGGGATTTGTAGGAATTGCGCGGCGTCGAACCCTGCAGATACTTGTTTTCGAGCACCCAGGACACTGCGTCGGGAATGGAGAGCAGCATGCCCTTTTTCTGAAAGACCGGATGCTCTCCGCCGATCCCCTTGAGCTGCTTGACGATTTCACGCACGTGCACTCCCGAGCGCAGAGCCAGGGAAACCAGACGGCCAATGGCTTCGGCCTTGGCCGTGATGGACCTGCCCGACCGGCCGATGGTGGTGAAAACCTCGAAGGGCTTGCCGTTGACCTCGTTGACCGTCAGATACAGATCGCCCAGGCCCGTGCGAACCTTCTGCGTGAAGCCGTAGACGATGTCGGGCCGGTCCATGGGGCGGCATTCGTCGCCGGTCGGGTCATCCTTCTTGCCCTCTCCGGTGCACAGGACCTGCACGCTCTTGCAGCCGTCGCGGTAAACCGTGACCCCTTTGCAGCCCTCTTCATAGGCCATCCAGTAGATCTTGTAGATGTCTTCCTGGGTGGCCGAGTTGGGCAGATTGACCGTCTTGGACACGGCGTTGTCCGTGTGCTTCTGGAAGGCCGCCTGCATCTTCAGGTGCCACTGCGGATCGATGTCCATGGAAGTGACAAAGACGGTCCGAAGTTCCTCGGGAAGATAATCCATGTTCCGGACCGACCCCTTTTCGATCACCTCGGCCATCAGCTTTTCGGAATAGCACCCCTGGTCGTGCAGGGCTTTGACGAAGAAGCTGTTGGCTTCGGTCAGTTTTTCGCCGTCCATGACCTGACGCACGAAGCACAGGGCGAAAAGCGGCTCCACTCCGGAAGAACATCCGGCGATGATGGACAGGGTGCCTGTGGGGGCAATGGTCGTGGTCGTGGCGTGACGGTAGGGGCCCAGGTTCTGCTCCTTGTAGACGGAGGTCTCGTAGGAGGGAAAGGGGCTGCGCTCCATGGCCAGTTCCTTGGAAGCGGAACGGGATTCCTTCTGGATGAAATCCATCAGTTTTTCGGCGAGCAGGATGGCCCTGCGGCTGTCGTAGGGCAGTCCGAGCTGATAGAGCAGGTCGGCCCAGCCCATGACGCCGAGGCCGATCTTGCGGTTGTTCCTGACCGTCTGGGTGATGCGCTCCAGAGGATATTCCGACGCATCGATGACGTTGTCCAGAAAACGCACGCTTAGGTGGATGACCTCGCGCAAGCGGTCCCAATCGATCTCGTTCTCCCCGTCCTTGCGGATGACGAAACGGGCCAGGTTGATGGAGCCCAGGTTGCAGGCCTCGTAGGGCAGCAGGGGCTGTTCTCCGCAAGGATTGGTGCTTTCGATCTCGCCCTGATCGGGATTGGGGTTGTCGCGGTTGATGCGGTCGATGAAGATGATGCCCGGATCCCCGCTTTCCCAGGCCTTGCGCACCAAAAGCTCGAACACTTCGCGGGCTTTGAGGTGTTCGATCACTTCCTTGGAATGGGGCGCGACGAGGGGGTATTCCTCGTCGTTCTCCACCGCCTGCATGAATTTTTCAGTCAGGGCCACGGACAGGTTGAAATTGTTGAGGTCTCCCTCGCGTTCCTTGGCCCGGATGAATTCGAGGATGTCGGGGTGGTCGACGCGCAAGATGCCCATGTTGGCGCCGCGCCGGGTGCCGCCCTGCTTGACCTGCTCCGTGGCGGTATTGAAGATTTTCAGAAAGGAGATGGGACCGGAAGCAACCCCGCCCGTGGATCCGACCCGACTGTCCTTGGGACGCAGACGGGTAAAGGAAAATCCCGTGCCGCCGCCGGATTTGTGGATCAGGGCGGCGTGCTTCACCGCATCGAAAATTTCATCCATGGAGTCGCCCACCGGCAGTACGAAGCAGGCAGCGAGCTGACCGAGCTCCGTGCCCGCGTTCATGAGCGTGGGGGAGTTGGGCAGGAAATCGTACTCGGTCATCATGGCATAAAAGGCGCGGGCCAGATCTCCTGGCTTCCAGGGCGAGGACGAATAGTTTTTCTCCATGGATGCTATGCTTGCCGCCACTCTCCAGAACATCTCCTTCGGACTCTCAATGGGCGTTCCGTCCAGTCCCTTGCGCTGGTATCGTTTCTTGAGCACCAACTCGGCGTTGGCGTTGAGTGTCACGTCGGGCAGATCCGCCGGCATTTTCATAACGTCCATGGATACCTCACTTTCCTTGAATTTTATTCATACCTATTGAAAATTATTGGTTCTTCTTGATCGGCTTTTCTCTGTACTGGAGATGGCCTGAGACTTCAATCGGGAGAAATGTGAAAGAGGATTTTTGGCTTTTTCCTAAATAAGAAAAGAATATGAGGTTATTGGATTTATTAGGGGGTGCATTATGTAGGTTATGCGGGTAACTCTTTGAAATTGATCGTTTTTAAGAGTCGGAAAATTTCGATGTCGAATGTTTTGAAGGGTGTTTGTTTTTTGGGTGATGCGAATAAAGGAACATGGGAATATTTTGGGAACAGAGTTTTCACCATGTGTTCCTTTATTCGACAACTCTATGTTTTAAAAGATTAAATTGACTCGTCAGCGAGTTCGTCCAGATATTTTCCGTATTCGTTTTTTCTGAATCTGGCGGCCAGAACCCTGAGTTGAGCCGCCTCTATGAATCCTTTGGAAAAGGCGATCTCCTCTATGCAGGCGATCTTGAAGCCCTGCCGATCCTGGATGGCCTGTACGAAACTTCCGGCCTGTTGCAGGGATTCGTGGGTTCCGGCGTCGAGCCAGGCGTAACCGCGGCCCAGAAGTTCGACTTTGAGGGCGCCCCGGCGCAGGTATTCGCGGTTCACGTCGGTGATCTCAAGCTCTCCGCGCGGGGACGGGCGCAGATTTTTCGAGATTTCGACGACGTCGTTGTCGTAGAAGTAAATTCCCGGAACAACATATTTCGATTTCGGCTTTTGCGGTTTTTCCTCGATGCTTATGACCTCGCCCGCGGCATTGAATTCAACCACTCCGTAGCGATGCGGGTCCTTGACCGGATAGCCGAAGACGATGCCGCCTTTTTGAAGGCCGGCGCATTCCTGCAGCACTTTTGAAAGCCCTTCGCCATAGATGATGTTGTCGCCAAGGACCAGGCAGACGCTGTCCCGACCGATGAAATCGGCGCCGAGGATGAAGGCCTGGGCCAGGCCGTCGGGAGAGGGCTGGACGACGTAGGAGAACGAGAGGCCAAGTTCGCTTCCGTCTCCGAGCACGTCCTTGAAACGGGGCAGGTCCTGGGGCGTGGAGATGATCAGGATTTCCCTGATCCCGGCCAGCATGAGAATGGAGAGAGGGTAGTAGATGAGCGGCTTGTCGTAGACGGGGAGAAGCTGCTTGCTGGTCCCGAGAGTCAGGGGATACAGGCGGGTGCCGGATCCTCCGGCCAGGATGATTCCTTTCATGCGTCAGTCCTTTTTTGTGCTGTTTCACGACATGGGCAACAGTACTCAAGACCCGCGTGACGGACAAGTGTCCGTTGTCATGAGGTAATGACAACGCGGAGCGCCTTTGGTAGGCACAGCGGGTCATACCGAAAATTCTAGCAGTAGGGGTCGCCATGCGCGTTACCTGGAAGGATACATATGTTTCGGGCCCTGTGATCATCGGTCAGGGACGGGATCATGAGCTTGTCCATGGCTGGATCGGCGTGGAAACGGATCTGCGGGCCGGCGGAGTCATCGAGGACGCGAACTGCCGGGTTCGGCTTGAAAGCCGGATTCGGCTGTGCCTGGAGGATGGCCTGATGACGACGGCATGGGTCGGCCGCATGGAGAAGGGCCATTTCGTGCCGGGAGAATCGGACTGCGTCGGGGTCAGGCGAGGTTTTTCCCTGGCCTGGATCACCTTGAGCGACAAGGGATCGCGGGGCGAGCGCGTCGACGCCAGCGGTCCGGCCATTCGCGACGCGGCCATGGAAGCCATGGAGATCGGGCTGGCTCGCGGGATGATCATTCCCGACGAACCGGAAATGCTGAAGGCGGCCCTTGTGGACTGCTGCCTTTTCCAGGGGTTCGATCTGGTCTTCACCACCGGAGGAACGGGCGTGGGGCCGCGTGATATCACGCCCGAAGTGACGTTGCCCCTGCTCGACAAGCGTCTGCCGGGCTTTGAGCGGGCCATGACCCAGACCTCCCTGGCCAAGACTCCGCATGCCATGATTTCCAGAGCCGTGGCCGGGACCATGGGACCTTCGCTGGTGCTCAACCTGCCCGGCAGTCCCAAGGCGGTGCGGGAGAACATGCACGCCATCCTGCCCGCGCTCAGGCACGCGGTGGAGAAACTCCAGGGAGATACAAGGGATTGTGGACAATAGCTCCGAATTGAAACCCTCTGACGAATTCAAGAATTTCTACGTAAAATTTTCCGTGATCCGACTCGGGATCATGGTTTTCCTTTTGCTTCTGTCCCTGGCCGAAATCATCAACATTTCCGACCGGGGCATGAGACTGGAAGTCAATCGCGACTTTCAATACATACTTTTCTTTGTCAGCGGCTTTTCATTGAGCATTGTTTATCTTCTCGCCACCAGAAAAATCATCGGTTCTTTCCTTTTCTTCACTTTTCAGCTTTTTGGCGATATTTTTTTGACGACATGGTGGGTTGTATTAACTGGTGGATCTTTTAGCGCTTTCGTATTTCTGTATATACTATGTCTCTTTTTTTATGGCCGCATAGTTGGATTCAAAGTAATCATTTTTTCTTCTTTTTTTGTCTGGATTCTTCTTTTCATCATATCCTGTTTTCAATTCTATTTCCCGCATTATTGGGGTCAGATCCATATTCGTGGTTCCGATCTGGCATACAACTACAGTTTGCTGACTCTGGCCCTCATTCTGGTCAGTTCATTGGTCAAGCTGAGCCGGACTGCGGAAAACCGGCTGCTGTACAAAATCGTCGAACAGGAAGATGCCCTGCGCAAGGCCGAGGACATCAAGTACCGCGTCTTCGACTGGATCGATGCGGGGCTTCTGGTCGTCACGCACGACGGAAAAATCACGACGGTCAACCAACGCGCCCTTGATTGGCTGCCTGGGCATGACCGCAACGAGATGATCGGCATGGGATTCGAGACCTATTTTCCGGAATTTCTTCCTTTCTGGAAGGAGCGCGAACTTTCCTGCCTGCGCCGCAGCATGGTCATCAGCACGCAGCGGGGCCTGGTTTTCGGATTCAAGATGACCGAACTGCCCGACAATCAGGGCTGGATGGTTCTTTTTTCCGACATAACCGAAGTGCAGCGAATGGAAAAACAGATCAAGGAGATGGAAAAGCTGGCCAGCGTCGGCGAACTGGCCGCCGGTCTGGCCCATGAAATGAAAAACCCACTGGCCGGAATCAAGACCAGCCTGCAGCTTCTTCTTTCCGACAATCTGGAAAAGGAGTTTTCCGAAAGGCTCTCCCGGGTCATTCTGCGCGACATCGACCGCCTTAATTTTCTGCTCAAGGATTTTCTGATCTTCGCCCGGCCCAAGGCGCCGGAACCTTCGGCCCTTGATCTGGCGAAGGAACTCGAACATGTGCTCATGCCCCTGCGTCTGCGGTATCCGGAGGTGGCGATGAGTATTGATGTCGGAGAGGAGCCGTTTTACTTTGACCGCGACCAGTTGCACCAGATCCTGATCAATCTCGTGGTCAATGCCTTGCAAGCACTCGAAAACACGGAAAACCCAATGGTGGCCATTTCCGATTCCATCGCACAGAACACCAGGACCCTGGTCATAGCCGACAATGGTCCCGGCCTGGTTCCGGAGATGGTCGACAAGTGCTTCGACCCGTTCGTGACCAGCAAGGCCGTGGGCTCTGGCCTCGGCCTGGCCATCGCCCGCAGGCTTGCGGCCCAGAACGGCACGTTCATCGATCTTTCCAATATTCCCACGGGGGGAACCAGGGCCGTCATGGTTCAGGACCTTTCGTTTTTCAGGACCGAAAAGGATACCCAGGACACAACGTGAACACTTTCATCGCCGACCTGCACATTCATTCCCGATTTTCCCGCGCCACGAGCAAAAGCCTCACGCCCCGAAATCTCGTGGCCTGGGCCGCGGTCAAGGGCATAAACGTTCTGGCCACAGGTGACTTCACCCATCCGGGGTGGATGGACATGATCCGCGAACAGCTCGATGCCGGGGAAAACGGGTTGCTGCGCCTGCGCGACGGCAAGGCGCTGGAACAGGAACTGCCCTGGTATTCCGGCAGCGTGGACGCGACCCGGATACGCTTTCTGCTCTGCACGGAAATCAGCTCCATCTACAAGAAGGCCGGAAAGGTCCGCAAAATCCACAATCTGGTCTTTATGCCGAGCATCGAGGCGGCCCTGAAATTCAATACCCGCCTGGCGCAGGTCGGCAATCTTTCTTCCGACGGCCGCCCCATTCTCGGCCTCGATGCCCGCGACCTCCTGGAAATGGTCCTGGAAACCGACCCCTTGGCCTACCTCGTGCCCGCCCACATCTGGACTCCGTGGTTTTCCCTTTTCGGATCGAAATCTGGGTTCGACCGCATCGAAGACTGTTTCGGCGATTTGAGTTCAGAGATTTTCGCCCTGGAGACCGGCCTTTCCTCCGATCCGGAGATGAACTGGATGATCAGCGCTCTCGACCGTTTCACCCTGATCTCCAATTCCGACGCCCATTCCGGGGAAAAACTGGGTCGGGAGGCCAACATTTTTTCCGGGGAGCAGTCCTTTGCGGGCATTCGTTCAGCCTTGCGGCGCGAGGAGGAAACGACGCGCTTTGAAGGCACCCTGGAATTCTACCCCGAGGAGGGGAAATATCACCTCGACGGCCACCGTAAATGCGGGGTCGCGTTCGAGCCCGAAGAAACCTCGGCGCGGCGCGGCCTTTGCCCTGTGTGCGGCAAACCTTTGACCATCGGGGTTTTGAACCGCGTCTTCGCCCTTTCCGATCGGGATGTGCCGACGCGGCCTGCCCTGCACGCGGACTTTTTTTCCCTGGTGCCGCTGACCGAAATCCTGTCCGAAATCCTGGGAGCCGGATCCGGCACCAAGAAGGTTCTTGGGATGTACAATCAGCTGGTGCGGGATTTCGGATCGGAATTCAACATCCTGCGCAGTGTTCCCGAAGAGGACCTGCGGCGCTCCTCCAAGGTGCTGGCCGAGGCGTTACGCAGGATGCGCTCGGGGCTCGTGCACAGGCACTCCGGATACGACGGCGAATATGGCCGCATCTCCATGTTCACCTCCCAGGAGCTGCTTGAATTCAAGCACGGGCGCATGCTTTCCATGGCGGCCAGGTCCGCTCCGGCCGAAGCCCGGGGGCAGCGCTGGCGGAAAACCGGGACGGCGACGCCGCAGGGGCAGGGCGAGGCATTGGCGGCCAACGAGATGCAACTGGCCGCGATTCTTGCCGGACCGGGTCCGGTGCTGGTTTTGGCCGGTCCGGGCACGGGCAAGACCCACACGCTCATGGGAAGGGTGCGCCATCTCCTCGAACAGGGCGCCGATCCGGCCCGCATGCTGATTCTGACCTTCACCCGCAAAGCCGCCCGGGAGCTCAAAGACCGCCTGCACCGCCTCTGCCCCGGCATGTCCTCGCTCCCCAAAACGGACACGCTGCACGCCCTGGGCCTGGAATACTGGACCTCCGTCATGGGCGAAGCCCCGGTATTGCTGTCCGAGGAGAGCAGCCGCAGGCTTTTCGCGGCGGCCAACCCGGATTTGCAGGGCAAGGAGCTGCGCTGCGCCTGGAACGATCAAGGCCTGGCCCGCGAGAACGGGGTGCGTGTCCCCGGCGAGCACGGCAGGCGCTACCTGGACGACAAGGTCCGCTTCAATCTCGTCGACTACACGGATCTGCTCGAGTTCTGGCTCGAACATCTCGAACTTGGGCAATGCGTTCCCGGTTATGACCATGTTCTGGTCGACGAGGTGCAGGATCTCTCCGCCCTTCAGCTCGGACTGGTCACGGCCCTTGCCTGCAAGGGCGGGCGGGGCTTTTTCGCCATCGGCGATCCCAACCAGGCCATTTACGGCTTTCGCGGCGCGGCGCGCGACGTGGAACAGAGGCTGCGCAACCTGTGGCCGGACCTGAAGAGAATCAGGCTGGTCTACAACTACCGCTCGGCCCAACAGATCCTGAGCCTGGCGAGCCATCTCTTTTCGGAAAAAGAAAGCCTCGTGGCCCGGAAATCGTCCACCGCGTCCCTGGTGCTGTTCGAGGCACAGGGCGCGGAGCAGGAAGCGGGTTGGATCGCGGGCCGGGTGCGCGAACTGCTTGGCGGCACAGGCCATTGGCAGGCGGACCGGAGCGAGGAAAAAAATCTCGCTCCCGGAGACATCGCCGTGCTGGTGCGCTTCAAGGCCCTGATCCCGCCCATAGCCAAGGCCTTGGAGAGCGCGGGCATACCCGTGTCCGTGCCGGAACAGGAGTCCTTTTTCGTTGATCCCCGGGTGGAGCTGCTCCTGCGCATCGCCGGCAACGTGCTTGGCCTGCCGGACGTTCTGGAGGCGGAGATGGCGCTCTGTCCCGAGCACGTGGTCGAGAAGGGGCCTTTGGCCATGGCCGTCCATTTTTCCGAGACCCCGCCATTTGACGCCTTGTTCTGGAAGAGCAAGGCGTTCGTGGATCTGGTCAAGGCTTTTCAATCCTGCTCCGGGTGGCGTGGGCTGCTGAACATGGTCAGGCTGGAGACCGAGCTGTGCGGCATCCGGGCCAAGGCCCAGAAGGTGCAGATCATGACCATGCACGGGGCCAAGGGGCTGGAATTCGAGGTCGTGTTCCTGCCGGGCCTGGAAGAGGGCATTCTGCCTTTCGCCGGAATGGACATGCTCCTGGGCAAGCCCGGCGACGAGGGCGTCCTTGATATCGACATGGAAGAGGAGCGTCGGCTTTTCTACGTCGGTCTGACCCGGGCCAAGTCCATGCTTTTCCTGAGCCACTCCGCCAGTCGGCGCGTTTTCGGCAAGACCCTCAAGCTGGCCCTGTCCTCCCTGGTGCGACGCCTGCCCCAGGACATGCTGCGCAAAAGCGCCATCACGCGCCACGTGCGCTTGAACGAACGGCAGCTGAGCCTTTTCTGACAACCATGCGTTTTCGACTGGCGGCGCCATCCTGCGTCATCCCCGACCGGGTCGGACCCAACTGCCGGGCGCTTTCCCCACTGGTGCGGGAGGTGGCGCTCATGCTTCTGGAGACAGCTGGCTGCCTGGATTACGACGAGCGCGACCTGCCCCCTGACCTGTCCGCCCTGGGCCTGACCTACCACGCCCATCTGCCCCTCGACCTGCCTTGGCGGGACGGTTCCAAGGCCGTTGCCGACGTCATTTGGGCTCTCGAACAAAAAATTGCCTTTCTCTGTCCACGCGGTTATGTGCTCCATCCTCCAGCGCCCGGCCAACTTTCCGGGTTGCTTGCGCACCGGCCCGACCTGGCAAGCCTGCTGCGGCTGGAAAACACGGCCCACGGGGATCTGACCGGAATCTGGGATGAAATAACCGCCCTGAACCTTGGCGTTTGCCTGGATGTGGGACACATGGTCAGCTACGGTCAGGATGGGATGTTGAGCCTGTCCGGATTTTTCGACCGGGTCCGCATGCTCCATGTCTACGGAGGCGAATCCAAGCGCGGTCATGCCGGACTGGACCAGCTGCCCGATCCGGGGCTGTTGCGGGACATCCTGCGTCGCGTGCGCGCGGATGCGGTGTTGGTGGTTGAGATCTTTTCCCTTGACGAGCTTGAGCGTTCCTTGGATCTGCTCAGGTCCTGGCTTCTGCGGTGGGGCATGGAACATGATTGAACTGGTGCTCGGCGGCAACAAATCCGGCAAATCCGACTTCGGGCTCGAACTCCTGCGCCGGGGACCGCGCCCCTGGACGCTCGTCGCCACGGGCAAATCCCGGGACCTTGCCTTTCGGGAACAGATCATTACCCATCGTCTTGGCCGGGACAGGGACATCGCGGTGCGCGAGGTGGACGCGGAACTGGCCGGGACGCTCTCCGTCCTGGCCCCGGCGTCCGGGAGCGTGCTGGTGGACAGTCTTGATTTCTGGATGTTTTCGCTGGCGGCGCGTGCCCGCGAAGACAGAAAACGCATGCGGGAGGAATTCCTGGCCGGGCTTGAAGCCTGGCAAGGAGGGAATCTGACTCTGGTTTCGACCGAAATGGGACTAGGGCCCCTTGCGTTCGACGGCGAAATACGGGCTTTTGCCCGTGATCTGGGCCAACTCAACCGTGAAATTGCCAGTGTCAGTACAAGCGTGTATCTGGTCGTTGCCGGGTTGGCCCAAAAACTCAAGTGAGAAGGTCATGGCCTATTTTCGAAAGCTGGATCCGAAGCTCGCCAAGCTTCAAGAATTGCTGAACAAGAATGAGCGCTGGCTGATTCTCATCAACGCCGATCCCGACGCGCTGGCCTCGGCCATGGCCTTGAAGCGCATTCTGGCCGGTCGTGTCGAACAGGTCGCCATCGCCCATGTCAACGAGATCACCCGGCCCGACAACCTGGCCATGATCCGTCTGCTGCGCATCGCCACCAAGAAACTCACCCCGCTCCTGCTGGCCCAGTATGACCGTTTCGCCCTGGTCGATTCCCAGCCGCATCACCATCCGGAATTTGCCAACATCAAGTTTTCCGTGGTCATCGACCATCATCCCAAGGTCGCGGGCACGCCCGTGGAAGCCGATTTTGTCGAGATCGTGTCCGAGTACGGGTCCAACGCGACCATCATGACCGAGTACCTCTACAATCTGGGGCTGCGTCCCGGAAAGCTCCTGGCCACCGCCCTCTTGTACGGAATCAAGACCGACACCCAGAGCTTCGAGCGCGAATTCCACGACAACGATATGAAGGCGTTCCGCTATCTTTCGAAGTTCTACAACAAGCCCCTGCTGCACAAGATCATCCGTTCGGAATTCCGTCTGGAGTGGCTCAAGTATTTCACCCAGGCCTTCCGCAAGATGCGGGTCACGGGCAAGACCATCACCATTTTCATGGGCAAGGTCGATTCCTCGGACATCCTGGTCATCCTGGCCGACTTCTTCCTGCGCGTGCACGGATTGTCCACGACCATGGTCAGCGGCATCAGCGAGGACAAGCTGATCGTGGTCTTTCGCGGCGACGGCCTGCGCCGGGACATGGGCAAGTTCGCCAAACGCCTGTTCGGCGACGTGGGTTCGGCCGGGGGGCACAAGTCCATGGCCCGGGCCGAGATTCCCATGGAGAAACTGGGCTGCCAGCATGCCAGTCAGTTCGTGTGGGAGCGCCTGCACGGAACGTCCGATGTGAAGAAAAAGAAGAAAGAAGTGGAGAATTGCCCCAACGGGGCCTCGTGAGGGGCTCCGACTCCACCAAACCGGAGGGCGCATGAGTTTGCAGACTAGGCTCGGACTGAAAACCGAGCCGCTTTTTTTGATCGACGGCCACGCCTTCATCTATCGCGGTTTTTACGCCTACCCGGACTTCAAACGCTCCGACGGGTTTCCGACCAGCGCCATGTATATCGTCTTCAAGCTGGTCCTGAAGCTGCTGCGCGAAGAGAATCCCACCCACCTTGTCTTTGTCACCGACGGGCGCGGCCCCACCTTTCGCAACGAACTCCTGCCCAGTTACAAGGCCAACCGCCCTCGCATGCCCGAAGGGCTGGCCGCGCAGCTCGAACCCCTCAAGGCGGGGCTCAGGCTGCTGGGCATCCGCGTGCTCGAGGCCGAAGAGGCGGAGGCCGACGACTGCATCGCGTCCCTGGCCGGACGCTTCAAGGCGGAGCGAAGCGTCGTCATAGTCGGGGCGGACAAGGATCTGCGTCAGTGCCTGGACGAAAACGTGGTCATGTGGGATCCGGCCCAGGGCAAGGAGAAGCTCGTCACCCGCGAAGGATTCGTGGAGGAGACGGGCCTTCGGCCCGATCAGTGGGCGGACTTCCAGGCCATGACCGGCGACGCCGCGGACAACATTCCGGGCATCCCCAAGGTCGGGCCCAAGACGGCCATGGGCTTTCTGCGCCGCTTCCCGAGCCTGGATCTGCTCAAGGAGAATTTCGACCGCTTGACGGCCAAGGAGCAGACGCTGCTCGGACCCCACATGGAAGACGTTTTCGTGTACCGGCAATTGACCTCTCTGCGCACCGACATCTGTACGCAGTTCAGCCTGGACGACCTGGCCGTGGGAGAGATCGACGCGGCGGCGCTGGATTTTTTCAAGGAATACGAATTCCGTTCCCTGCTGTCGGAATTCCAGGCCCTGGCGCGCAAGAACGGGTGCGCGCGGCAGAACGGAAACCAGGAGGACGTGGCTGCCGCTCCTGTCCCGGACGGGTCGGAAACGCCCGCTCCGCTGCGCATCGAACCCCGTGTGGTCACGTCCCTCGACTCCCTGGCCGGACAGGAGGTGGGACTGCACGCCGAGGGCGAAAAGTGGATTCTGGGCACGGACGGAAGCGAGCTTCTGTACATGGGGCCGGTTTCGGACCTGAGCCGCGCGCTCAAGGATGCCCGGGTATATCTGACTTCCTACAAGGGCGCCCTCGAACAGGGACGCCTCGATCTTTCCGGCTGCGCGGAGATCTTCGACATCGAGCTGGCCGCCTATCTCTTGAGCCCCGAGGAGCGGAACTATTCCCTGGAGCGAATTCGCGACGGGTTTGGCGACGAGATCGAGGCGCACCGGGAGAATCATGGCCAGGCCGTGCTGGCCGTGGGCCGCCTGTTGCGTGCGCGGCTGGCCGGATCGGAGCTGCTTGGACTCATGCGTGACCTGGAGCTGCCCCTGACCGAGGTGCTGGTGCGCATGCAAAAGCGCGGCATCCGCATCGACGAGGCCAAGTTTCGCGACTTTTTGACCATGGTCCAGGCCGAACTGGACAGGCTGACGCGAAAGATTCACCTTCAGGCCGGAGGGGAATTCAACATCCGCTCCAGCCAGCAGCTGGCCGAAGTGCTTTTTTCCACTTTGGGCCTGGCCAGCAAGCAGAAGACTCCGGGCGGGGCGCAGTCCACGTCGAGCACCGTGCTGGAGGGCCTGGCGGGGGAACATCCCATCGTGGCCGACATCCTGGAGTTTCGGATGTACGAGAAGCTGCGCTCCACGTACCTGGAGCCCATGCCGCAGCTGGCGGGCAAGGACGGGCGCATCCACACCACATTCAACCAGCTGGCCACGGCCACCGGCCGCCTTTCAAGCAGCAATCCCAATCTGCAGAACATCCCCATTCGAGGGGCCCTGGGGCCGCGCATGCGCTCCTGTTTCGTGGCCGCGCCGGGCAGCATGCTCGTGGCCGCGGACTATTCGCAGATCGAGCTTCGGGTCTTGGCGCACATGTCCGGGGATCAGACCCTGCGCGAGGCCTTTGCCGCCGGCGACGACATCCATGCGCGCACGGCCAAGATCCTCTTCGACAAGGCCGAGGTCAGCCCCGACGAGCGGCGCAAGGCCAAGACCATCAACTTCGGCCTGCTCTACGGCATGGGTCCGCAGAAGCTGGGGCGCGAGCTGGGCATCAGCCTGAAGGAGGCCAAGGAGTTCATCGCGGTCTACTTCAGCAAGCTTTCCCGCGTGCGGGAATTCTACGAGGAGATCGAGGCCGGGGCCAAGTCCTTGGGTTTTGTCACCACCTTGGCCGGTCGTCGGCGCATGCTGCCCGACATCAATTCGCGCAATACGAACATGGCCCAGCAGGCCCGGCGCATGGCCATCAACACCGTGGTCCAGGGGTCGGCGGCGGATATCATCAAAAAGGCCATGCTCGAAGTGGACAAGAGCCCGGTTATTGGCGAATTAGGCGCGAGCCTGATCCTGCAGATCCACGACGAGCTTCTGCTCGAAACCCCCGAGGCCGTGGCCGGAGACGTGGGACGGGCCGTGGCCGGGATCATGGCCTCCGTGTACAGCCTTTCCGTGCCCCTGTCCGTGGACTGGGGGGCGGGCAGGGACTGGAGCCAGGCGCATCAGTAACCATCTTTTCGGACATATCATGCTCAACAAACTTCGATTGCTCACTCCCGGACCCACCCCCTTGCCGGAGGAGGTCCGCCTGGCCCTGGCCAAGGACATGATCCATCACCGCAAGCACGATTTCGTGCGGGTCATGGAGCGCATCCAGCCCGGCCTCCAATATCTTTTCGGCACCGAACAGCAGGTTCTGCCCCTGTCCTGTTCGGGCACCGGGGCCATGTACGCGGCCGTGGCCAACCTCTTCGCTCCGGGCGAGAAGGTGCTCGTGGTCGAAGGCGGCAAGTTCGGCGAACGCTGGCGTGAAATCGCCCAGGCCCACGGTCTGGACGTCACCTCCCTGGTCCGGGAAAACGGCCACGCCGTGGCGGCCTCGGACGTGCGGGCGGCGCTGGACGCGGATCCGGGGCTTCGCGGCGTGCTGGTCCAGGCCTCGGAAACGTCCACCGGCGTGCTGCATCCGGTGCGTGAGCTTGGGGCCGTGACCCGGGATCGGGACGTGCTGCTGGTGGTGGACGGCATCTCCGCCGTGGGCATCTCGCCCTGTCCCATGGACGCCTGGGGCATCGACTGCCTGCTGACGGGCTCCCAGAAAGGGCTCATGCTCCCGCCGGGCCTGGCCCTCTTATCCTTGAGCGCGCGCGCCTGGAACAAGGTGCGTCTCGCGGGCTCCTCCAATTTCTATTTCAACCTGCTGGCCGAGCGGGACAAGAGCCTGAACCATCAGACCCTCTTCACCTCCCCGGTCAATCTCCTGCAGGGATTGGCCGTGAGCCTCGACCTGTTCAGGGAACAAACCCTTGAGGCCGTGTACGCCAAGCAGTGGGCCCTGACTTCCATGGCCCGGGCCGGGGTGAAAAGCCTGGGGCTCGAACTCTTGGCCAAGACGCATTTCACCTGGGGTCTGACCTCCATCATGCTGCCCGCCGGCATCGACGGAAGCGAGGTGCTGCGGGTCGCCGCAGAGCGTTTCGGGGTGGTCATGGCCGGAGGCCAGGGCGAGCTCAAGAAGCGCGTGATCCGGCTGGGCCACATGGGGCATGTGGACTGGAGCGACGTCCTGGCGGGCTTGCACGCCCTGCGCCAGGGCCTGTGCGCCGCCGGAGGATACAGCGCCTCAAGGACATACATGGAAGACGCCGTGGGGGTCTATGAAGACGCCCTGCGCGAAGGTTGCCCCGAGCTGCGGGCATAAGGAGCGAGTATGAGCGAAGAAAAGAAAGTGGCCGAAGAATACGAGGAATTGTCCTGTGCCTGCCCGGAAATGCCGCAGCTGGATTTCGGGACCTTTGTCCTGTCCATGAGCTCTTCGGCCCTGGTTTATCTGGGAGAGGTGCCGGAGCCCGAAAGCGGGCAGATCACGGAGAACGTTCTGGCCGCCAAGCAGACCATCGACATCCTGTGCATGCTTGAGAGCAAGACCAGGGGCAATTTGACGGACCAGGAAGCCCGGCTGCTGCGGGACATGCTTTTCGAATTGCGCATGAAATACGTGCAGAAAGCGAAATAGGGGGCCTTATGGTCAAACGCGTCGGATTGGTCGGGGTGACCGGCTACACGGGAATGGAGCTGACCCGCATCCTGCTTGGCCACCCTCACCTGCGGCTGACCCAGGTCACGTCGCGCAAGGAGGCCGGGCAGCCCCTGCGAAAAATTTATCCCTTCCTGCAGGGCACGGAGCTTGGCGAGCTGGAGATCACGGCTCCGGATACAGCCTTTCTGGCCGCGAACTGTGATCTGGTCTTTCTGGCCGTGCCCCATTGCACGGCCATGGAGATGGCCGCGGAACTGCGCGGCCACGGGGCGAAGGTCGTGGACTTGAGCGCCGATTTCCGCCTGCGCGACCGCGAGGTGTACGAGAGCTGGTACGGCGTGCCCCATACCCGATCCGCCCTCCTGACCGAGGCGGTCTACGGCCTGCCGGAGCTGTATGCCGAGCGCATCGCCGGGGCCTCGCTGGTGGCCAACCCCGGCTGCTATCCGACCTCGGCCATCCTGGCGCTGTACCCGGCCCTGGCCTCCGGGCTCATCTCCGCCGACGACCTGGTCATCGACTCCAAGTCCGGAACCTCCGGGGCCGGACGCAAGGCGGGGGTGGGCACCCTGTTCTGCGAGGTTTCGGACACCTTCAGGGCCTACAACCTGACCAGGCACCGCCACACCCCGGAGATCGAACAGGAGCTGGGCCTGGCCGCGGGCCGGGAGATCCGGCTGTCCTTCAACACGCACCTTTTGCCCATCAATCGCGGCATCCTGACCACGGCCTATGCCAAGCTGTCCCCCGGCGTCGAACCGGAGCGGGTCCGGGCCTGCTACGAGGAGTTCTACAGGGGCAAGCATTGGGTGCGCATCCTGCCCCAGGGCACGCTGCCCGAAACGCGCTGGGTGCGCGGCACCAATTTCTGCGACCTCGGGCTGGTCACGGACCCTCGCACGGATAGGCTCATCGTGGTTTCGGCCATCGACAACCTCTGCCGAGGGGCTTCCGGCCAGGCCGTGGCCAACGCCAACCTCATGCTGGGGCTGGGCGAGGACGCGGGTCTGCCGCGCGCACCGCTCATGCCTTAGGAAAAGGGTATGCAGGAGCTCGAGCCGCAGCAATTCTACGACAAGATTTTTGTCGCCAGACAGCCTGTCTTCGCCGCCGACATGCGGATCTGGGGTTACGAGCTTCTTTTCCGGCAGGGGGAAACGCAATCCGCCGTGTTCACGGACGGGGACCAGGCCACCACCCAGGTCATCGCCGACGGATATGCCCTGGGCACCCGGGGCATGGGCGGCGGGGTCCGGGCGCTGATCAATTTTCCGCGCAATGTCCTGATCGGCGCGGCTCCCTACGTGCTTCCCGCGGAACGCTGCGTGGTGGAGATCCTGGAGACGGTGCGGCCCGAGGCCGAGGTCATGGAGGCCTGTAGGCAGCTCAAGGATCATGGCTATGTCCTGGCTTTGGACGATTTCGTGGGGGAGCCGGGGTTCGAGCCCCTGTGTGAAATCGCCGACATCGTCAAGGTCGACATACTCGGCAAAACCCCGACCGAGGTCATGGCCATCGTCAAGGGCCTGCGCGGTTACAAGGCCCGTCTGCTGGCCGAGAAGGTCGAGAGCCCGGACATGTTCACGGTCTGCAAGCGGCTGGGTTTCACGTATTTCCAGGGGTATTTTTTCAGCAAGCCGGAGGTCGTTCCCGGACGAAAGCTCTCCGCCAGCCAGAGCACCAAGATCAAGCTCTTGAAGGAACTCAACGAATCCGAGGCGGAGCTGTCCCGGCTGGTGGAAATCATCCAGACCGATCTGTCCATTTCCTATCGCCTGCTCAAGTACATCAATTCCGCCCGCTTCTGCCTGCGCGGGAAGATCGAATCCATCCAGCGCGCCGTGAACATGCTCGGGCGACAGAATCTGCGCCAGTGGTTGCAGGTGGTCATTTTGTCCGACATCAATTCCACGGACAAAGGCCAGGAGCTGGTGCGCATCTCCGTGCTGCGCGCTCGTTTCCTGCAGCTTCTGGCGGCGGTTCACCCCACGCCGTTTCCACCGGACAGCATGTTCGTGCTGGGCTTTTTCTCCGTGCTGGACGCGATTCTGGACCAGCACATGGATCAGGTTCTCGACGAGATTTCCCTTGATCCGGACATCAAGGACGCCCTGATCGATTCTCATGGCCCCAATTCCGCCTGGCTCGAACTGTTGCAGGTGCTCGACCAGGGCAGATGGGACGATCTCGAGAGCAAGGCGTCCCGGATGGGCGTTCCCATGCGCCATATCGACAGCGCGGCCATCGAGGCCGCGCTGTGGACGGACGAAGTCATGGACGGCGTATCCTAGGGCGCGGGCGGGAGTTTCGATCCGGGGCTCCGGGACAAACGAGCAAAAGCCGGTCCGGATTCTGGGCTCCGGGCGGCGTCGCGTTTTTCGCAGACAACAGGATTCCGTAGTGGAAGAGACGTATCCCGAACAACTTTACGACAAGTTTTTTGTCGCGCGCCAGCCCGTGTTCACCGCCGAGATGCAGCTGTGGGGCTATGAGCTTCTCTTTCGCCACGGGGAGAACATTCAGGAGGCCGTGTTCGTGGACGGAGACCAGGCCACGACCCAGATCATCGCCGACGGCTACAACCTGGCGGTGCGCGGCCTGCGCCCGGGGGCAAGAGTTCTCGTCAATTTTCCCCGCAGCGTGCTGGTGGGCGGAGCGCCTTACCTTCTGCCTTCGGAACAGTGCGTGGTCGAGATCCTGGAAACGGTCATGCCCGAGCCCGACGTCCTGAGCGCCTGCCGCGAACTGAGCAAACGGGGCTACACCCTGGCCCTGGACGATTTCGAGGGCGCGCCGGGCCTGGAGGAGCTGTGCGAGATGGCCGACATTATCAAGATCGACATTCTCGGCAAGACGCCGGCCGAGGTCATGGCCATCGTCCAGGGGGTCAGGAAGTACAATGCCAGGCTGTTGGCCGAAAAAGTGGAGAACTACGACATCTTCAAGGTCTGCAGGAATATCGGGTTCACGTATTTTCAAGGGTTCTTCTTCAATCGTCCGGAGATCATACCCGGGCGCAAGCTGTCCACCAGCCAGATCAACAAGATCAAGCTGCTCAGGGAGCTGAGCGCGCCGGACGTCGATTCTGCGCGGTTGGTGGAAATCATTCAGACGGATCTGTCCATTTCCTACCGCCTGCTCAAGTACATCAACTCCGCCTTTTTCGGTTTGCAGATCAAGGTCACGTCCATTCCGCGCGCGGTGTCCATGCTCGGGTGCCGGAATCTGCGTCAGTGGCTGCAGGTGGTCATCTTGTCCGACGTCAACACGGAGGACAAGGCTCACGAGCTTGTCCGCATTTCCGTGCAGCGGGGCAGGTTTTTGCAGATTCTGGCCGAAAGGCACCCCACGCCCTTTGACAGGGACGGCATGTTTCTGCTGGGCTTTTTTTCCCTGCTCGACGCCATTCTGGACCAGTCCATGGACAGGGTGCTCGAAGAGATACCTCTGGACCCCGGCATCAGGGCGGCCCTGACCGATCCGGATGATCCCGGCTCGGTCTGGATCGGCCTTCTGGAGGAGATAGACCGTTGCAACTGGGACCGCCTGAACAGAAAGGCGCTGCAGATCGGTGTTCCCTTCGACCTGGTCAACAGACTTTCCGCCGAAGCCTCGATCTGGACGATCTGGGTCATGAGCTGAGCGGCCCGGCGGGATTCATGATTGTTTTGAATCACTGATACTCATAGACAGGTGGCGCATGGTCGAACCTTTTCTCCCCCCCGCTGTATTTTACACGGCGGCCCTTGTTCTGGGGTTGTGCCTGGGCAGCTTCTACAACGTCTGCGTGCACCGGTACCTCGCGGGCCAGTCCGTGATCAGTCCCGGCTCGCATTGCCCCGCCTGCGGCCATGTGCTGTCCTGGTGGGAGAACATTCCGGTGCTGTCCTACATTCTGCTGGGGGCCAAATGCCGTTCCTGCAAAGGGAGGATCCATTGGCGCTATCCCGCGCTGGAGCTCTTGTCCGGAATTCTCGCCCTTCTCTTCGCGTTCAAATTCGGACCCACGGCGCAGTGGCTGACCTACATGGTTTTTCTGGGGATTTTTCTGGTGGCCGGCTTCATTGACCTGGACTCGTTCATCCTGCCCGACATCCTGACCTATCCCGCGGCCGCGCTGGCTCTGTGCACCCCGCTCTTTCTGCCCGTGGACTGGCTTGAGACCGTGCTTGGCGGACTTTGCGGAGCGGGAATTTTTCTGCTTCTGCAGCAGTTCTACCTGCGCGTGCGCGGGATCGACGCCCTGGGCACCGGAGACGTCAAGCTGATGCTCAGCCTTGGCGCCTTGGTCGGCCTTTCCATGCTCCCGCTCATGATCCTGCTCTCCGCCCTGTGCGCGCTCGCCCTCGCCGTGGTCTATCTGCGCCGCCCGGACGGCAGGGGCTTGCGCACGGCCATTCCGTTCGGACCGTTTCTCTGCCTTGGCGCCGTCCTGACCCTGCTTTGGGGGGAAAACCTGCTGCGTCTTGTCATGGGCTTTTGACGCCCGCTCGCGGTCCAGGGCGGCGGAGGGGATGTTTCGGAACTGTGGGCCGAAAGGAGGTTTTTTACGGCAGAAACGCCTTGGCGATGAGATAGAGGTCGCCAAAGGGCGTTCCTGACTTGATGGCCGACATCATGCGCATGGACAGGTCCATCTTCATCTCCATGGACTCCAGGATTTCCTTTTTGACCAGGTTCAGCCGGTATTTGACGAAGTCGTAGTCGAATCCGTCGCAGATGAGGGCAAGGCCGTCCTTGAAGTATTGGGAGGAGATGAATTCCTGGAATTCCAGCAGGTGCTCCGGCCCATTCCTTCTGGCCAGCATGCAGTAGAAGATGAGGTTGATGATCAGCGCCTCGATCTTGAGCTTGTGGTCGATGTTGAGGAACTTGGTCTTGTTCAGTTCGGCGTTGTCCAGGTTCTTGAGCATGACCTGGGCGACCTCGAAGACCTGTTTTTCGAAGATGGGCGCGATGTGGAACTTGGACAAAAAGCGGATCATCACTTTTTGCGGATTTTCCTTGGACACGATGCCCAAGAGGCCGATGGCCATGAGCACGTATTTGCGGTGCAGCTCCGCCAGGATGTTTTTCTTCCTGACCAGGGACAGCTCCTCGCAGCGCGCGGGGGAGAATGACGAGGCCGCCAGTTCGAGCAGAAATCTGATGTGTGGCTCGCGGGTGTGTTTCGCTTCTTCCAGCAGGAACTCGTCGCCCTTGTTTTTGGAGTCCATGGTTTTTTTCACGGACAGCCAAAACGCGGCCACGCCCTCAAGGGGCATTTCCATGAGGTCGAATTCCTTGGGAGGGGCCGACGTTCGCGCGCTGGCCCCGAGCAGCAGGGCCGAAACCTGCTCGTTGATGTCTCGCTGGCTGCTCATGGGCCTAGTCGAAGCAGAATTCCAGGGTGAAGGTTCCGGCCTCGCAGGAGAAGGGAATGGCGATGGCCACGGCCGAGGTCATGTGCGCGATGGTGTGGTTGTCGCCCATGATGACCGACGGGGTGGAGCCCTGGAGCTTGAGGCCCATGTCGACCAGTCCGACGCGGGCCTGGCCGGAGATCATGTTCGTAATCTCGCCCATGGCGTCCTGAACGTCCTGCAGGATGTCCTCGATGGCGTCGCCGAGCATCTGCTTGACGATGTGCACGGCGGTCTTGCGGTCGAAGGAGATGGAGAAGGTGCCCTGCTTGTCGCCGGTGATGCCGATGACGGCGGAAACGTCGCCCCGGGCCATTCGGTCTTTCTTGACGTAGGGCGTCCCGGCCACGACTTCAAGGGCGGCCATGGCGGAGAGCACGTCTTTGGTTGCTTTGATGAAGGGTTTGGCCAACGATGGATCCATGGTGTTCTCCTTGGGTGGTGCGTGGATGGAAAAACGTCACACCGTGGAATTTCATAAAGAAAATTTGTGTCCGGGGTCAACCATGCAGAAGCCGGTCCCCCTTTTTTCGGCCAGGCGTCGAGAGAGGCCTGGCAAGCGTGTACAAAGGCCAGCGAAGCTGGTTTCGTCCCGGTCGGGGGCCAAAGGGACGCCCGTCGGCAAAGGAGCGGCCCGTTAGGTGAAACTCGGCAAACATGAACGGCGCGCGTGCGGACGCGCCGCAATGGTGAAATAATGGAGCAGCGGGTCAAAGAACATTTGCGCCGGGTTTACGGATTGTGCCTGGCCGACGTGGACGAGCTTTACGCGCTTGGCTGCCGGACGGTCGCGTCCACGCTGAGCCGGCTGGAGGAGGCCTTTTTGCGGTCCGACGCCCAGGAGATTGCCGAAGCGGGGCACATGCTCAAGGGGGCCCTGTTCAACATGGGTCTGGTTGAACTCGGCGAGATGGCCAAGTCGCTGGAGCTGGCGGGCAAGGCCGGGCGCATGCAGGACGCTCGAACCATCTACGCGGGGCTTTTGCCGCCGCTTCGAAGTTTCTGACTGCCGCCGGAGCGATGGTGAAAAGCTTGGGGCGCTCAATCGTGATGATGGTGCGGTTCGTCGCCGAGCGGATGGGCGTGCACATGGCGGTGCGGCAAATGCGGCACGTTGGTCACCAGGCGTCCGTTTTTGATGGTCATGAATTGCGTGGTGGTGCGGGCCAGAAAGTCCCAGTCGTGCGAGATGATGATGCGCGCCGTGGGCAGGCCGTCCAGGATTCCGATGATGCGTTCCCGGGTCTCGGGGTCGAGGCCGTTGGTGGGTTCGTCCAGGAGCAGCGCCTTGGGCTGCATGGACAGGATCGTGGCCAGGGACACCAGCTTTTTTTCTCCGCCTGACAAGCGGTGGGTCAGGCGGTTCTCGAACCCTGCCAGGCCCAGCTTTTCCAGGGTCAGCATCGACATCTCCCGTGCCTCGCGCACGGACATCCCCAGATTCAAAGGCCCAAAGGCCACGTCATCAAGCACCGTGGGATTGAAGAGCTGGTCTTCCGCGTTCTGCAGGACCATGCCCACTTCGCGACGCAGGACCCGGAATTCTTTTTCCGTGCGCACCGGCGCACCGTGGAAAAGGACCTGGCCGCGTCGCGGGGTCGCAAGGCCCATGATGATGTGGAACAGGGTGGTCTTGCCGCTGCCGTTGCTGCCGTACAGGCCGATTTTCTGCCCGGGGGTGAAGGCGAAGCTGATGTCGTGCAGCACCTCGTGCCCCGACGGGTAGGCGAAGGACACGTTTTCCAATGCGAAAATGGGCGTTTCAGACACGGTTTGCCTCCAGGAAAAAATCCATGAACACGAGGCCGGCCGTGGCCGCCAGCCACAGCAGCGCGAACAGCGCGTCTTTGGGCCGGGCCTTGAAGCGGACCACGGAAACGAAACGGCCTTGAAAGCCGCGCAGGACCATGGCTTCGTAAACCCGCCCCGAGCGGTCGAAGCTGTTGACCAGGACCATGGCCAGCATGTTGCCGATGGTGCGGTAGGTATGCATGCCTGTGCGGGGCGTGAAGCCGCGAAGCCGGGCCGCCGTGCTCAGGCGCTGCCATTCGTCGGCGATGACGTGCAGGTAGCGGTAGGTGAAAAGGAACAGAAAAACGAGTTTGGTGGGCAGACCGAGCCTGTCCAGGGCGTGTCCCATGGTCGGGGAGTCCATGGTGGCGGCCAGGGCCAGAAAGGCCAGCAGGATGGCGTTGGATTTCAGGGTGGCCAGCCAGACCAGGGCCACGCCCTCGTGACTCGCGGTGAGCGGCCCCACGCTCAGGGCCGGAGTGCCGGGCATGGTCAGGGGCACGGTCAGCCAGAGGAAAAGAAGAAAGACATTGACCAGGGCCACGCGCTTGCAGAGCTGCTTCAGAGGCGGCCGGCTCAGGAAAAGCGCCGCCATGGCCGTCGCCAGGGCCGCTCCGGCCGCCGAGGGTTCTTGCAGCAGGGCCGCGCAGAGTGAAAAAAGGCCCGCCATGGCCAGACGCACTCTGGGATCGAGCCCATGCACCACGGATCGGCCATGGGCAAAAGGTTCGTCAAACACGCGGGCGGCTCTTGAAATAGGCGGCGACGCCCACCAGACCGAAAATCCAGCCGATGCCGCCGATGATTTCGCGCAGTTCCGGCCCGCGTTGTCTTTGCTCAAGCAGCTCGCGCTTGATGGGCGCCAGCCGGGCATCGAGCAGCGCGCCCACGACCTCCTCCACATCGGATCTGGACAGGGCCGGCGCGGGCGGCGTTTGAGCGGTCTTGGCTTCGGCCGCCGGAGTCAGGTCCGGGGCCGGAGAGAGGGGGGGCGCGTCCATAAATTCCTTTGCCGCGACGATCCATTCGTTCTGGTGTCCCTCTCCGGCCTGGAGCAGAATGCGCAGATCCGATCCGGACAGCCGGGCTTGCGGGGGAACGGGGAAGCGGAACAGTCCCTGATCGTCCGTCGTTCCTTTCAAAAGCGTCTCGCCGCTAACCGCGTCAAGGACGGCGACGGCGCCGTTGCGGACCCGCTTGGATTTGCTGTAACTGCATTCCACGACGATGTCTGCGCCTTCCACATAGGCGAAAACATTGACCCGATGGGCCTGGGCCGAAGTCTGGCCGAGCAGGGCGAGAGCGAGGAACAGGAAAAAACTACGCACGCGGACCTCCTTCGAAGCTATGGGCGAACCCGAGTATCTCGGGGCGAACCCTGGACAGAAAGGATACGGTCAGCGTGGTCACGATGCCTTCCACGATCATGACCGGAACATGGGCCAGGAAAAGAAGCTGCGCGGCCTGCGTGAATCCCTGGTCCGTGAAGGCCAGGGACGCGGCCGTGAGCAACCCCGCCCCGGCCACGGAAAGGGCGCCGCAGCAGAACGCCGCCACGGCGCGCACCCGGCCCGGGCGGTAAAGGAACGGGCGCAGCAGGGCAAAGGAGAGCACCGCCGGGAAGGCCATGTTGAAGGCGTTGACCCCCAGCACCGTGAATCCTCCATACTGAAAGAGCACCGATTGCAGCATGAGCGCCACCAGGATGGCTGGAAAGGCCGCCCAGCCGAGGATGACGCCGAGCAGGCCGTTCAAGATCAGGTGGGCGCTGGAAGGGCCGATGGGAATGTGGATGAGCGAGCCGACGAAAAAGGCCGCGGCCAGGATGGCCACGGTCATGAGTCGGTCGTAATCGAGGCGGCGCAGGCCGATGGCCGTGCCGCCGACGGCCAGGGCCGCGCCCAGGCCGAGTATGGCCGGAGAAAGAACTCCTTCGGAAATATGCACGTGCTCCCCCTCTTGGCGTGGACAGGCGAGGCATGACAAAAAGCCGGACACGTGTCCATGCCCGGCCCGGGCTTTCGTCGTCCTTGTCGATCAGGGATTATTTGCGGACCGGGTCGACGAAGCGCGTCCACAGCACCGCGCCCAGCTCCACATCCTTGGGCGCGCCCTCGTGATCCATCTTTTCATCCGCCGTGTTCAAGGCGGCAAAGCCCCACCATCCGGCGAAAGGCACGGCGTAGGTGAAGACTCCGGCGGAGTCGGTCCTGACCACCTGGGTGATCATGTAGTCGTTGGGGGCTTCGTGCCTGCCGTCCTTGTTGTAGAACTCCACCTCGACATCCGCTCCGGCCACGGGCTTGCCGTCCAGCAGCACCCGGCCCTGAAAGACATTGCCCGCATAGTTGCCGAAGGGACGGGTCAGGGGCACGATCTCGGTTTTGAGGCCCAAGGGCTCGCCCCAGCCTTCTTCCTCGCCGAAAGCCGCGATCACGGTCTTGGTGTGATGGACGATGAAGCAGTCCTCGGCCGGCTCCCAATACGGGGCGGGCTCCATGACGAACTGATACACGCCGGGGCGCTTGATCGCGTAGCCGGCGCTCCAGGACGGATGCTCCATGATCGTGGCGGGCTTGAGGGTGTCTTTCAGCTCCTGGGCTTTGCCGTCGGCGAAGACCTTGAACGAGGCCGGGGCGGAAAGGGGCATGCCGACCATTTCCATGGGATGCGAAAAGGACAGGGTCAGCGAAAGGTCGGCGTCCTTTTTCTCCATGACGATGTCCGACGACGGGATGACCATGCCGAAGTGGGCCAGGGCTGTGCTTGAGACGCAGAAAATCAGGGCAAGGCAGAGCGAAAGTGTTCTGAACATGGAATCGCCTCCCATCCCGAACGATCCCCGGCGACGCGGATCATCCCAGGATTTGCAGGTTAAAATATTGAATTGAGAAAATGGTCCCGAAAGTAACACGAAATATGAAATAATAATACCGATGACCGTCGGTATCGGGTAATTCGTGTTTTTGTCAACAGTCGAGTTTTATTGGAAGAGTCCGGACTGCGCGAGAAGGAGGGAACGACCATGGGCGGCCTGTGGAACGGGCTTGGCGGGCGAGGCCCGGCGCGGTTGCGCCGGGCGGGGATTTTCAGGAACGTCGTGACCGCGTGCCGCTCTGGGCGGGTTTTCGTCCGGGCTTGGCGGGCTTGACGACGGGCGCGGTGGAATCGCCGTCGCGTGCCGAAGTCCTGGCCGGGTTGCGGGCTCGCGTGTTGTCTGCCGGAGCGGGTGATGCGGATGACGCGGGCGAAGATTCAGACCTGCCGGAAACGCTTCTCTTTCTGCCGCCCTTGCCGGGGCCAAAGGGGCGTGGGGCCGGATGCAGATCTTGCGCGGTGTCGCCGGTGGCCGCGACCAGGGCTCCGCGCACAAGCCGCACCTGCTCCAGGGCGATGTCCAGATCCTGGGCGTATCGCTTGGCCAGGCGGCTTTCCGCCTCTGTCATGAGAGAGAGCACAAGGCCAGTGGCCCCGGCTCGGCCCGTGCGTCCGGCGCGGTGCAGATAGTCGCGGCTCTGGCTCGGCACGTCCACGTTGACCACCAGCTCCACTCCAAAGATGTCGAGTCCCCGGGCCGCGATGTCCGAGGCGATGAGCGTCCGGGCCCTGCCCTGGCGGAAATCGTCCAGGGCGGCCTGGCGCTGGAACTTGTCGTGCGCCCCGTGCAGGTCGGCCACGGACAGTCCGTGGTGCTCCAGGCGTTCGGCCATGCGTTCGGCGCTGGCCCCGCGGTGCGCGAAGACCAGGGCGCGTTCGGGGGAAAGTCCGCGCAGCGCCTTGCGCAGCCAGTCGATCTTGTCGCGCTCCTCGCAGACCAGGTAGCAGTGCCGTATGTCCGGGCTGATTCCGTCCTGCGCGCGCACGACCGACAGGTCCGGGGCCAGGCCGCGGGCGATGCGGGTCGTGGCCGGGCCTTCGGTGGCGGAGACGAAGACGAAGCGTGTTGCCGCGCCCAGCTGGCCCGTGATCTTGCGGATGTGCTCCAAGGATTCCTCGATGAGGAGCCGGTCGGCTTCATCCAGAACCAGCCAGGCGGCCTCCTTGAGCTTGAGTTTTCCAAGCTCCAGGAGGTGCGTCATGCGTCCGGCCGATCCGATCACCAGGTGGGGCTTTTTCTTGAGTCCCTCGATCTGGCGGCTGGCGGCCGCCCCGCCGATCAGGGCCTGCACGCGCACGCCGAGTCCGGCCTCGCGGGAAAGTTCCGTGGCCACTCGGGTGATCTGCATGGCCAGTTCGTGAGTCGGGGCCAGGACCACGGCCTGTATGTGCTGGCTGCCGGAGTCGATGCCCGCCAGGATGGGCAGCAGGTAGGCCAGGGTTTTGCCCGAGCCGGTGCGGGAGACGAGCGTGGCCGATTTTCCGGCCATCAGCACGGGAAAGGCCTGCGCCTGCACGGGCAGGGGAGCGGCGAGTCCGCGCGTGTTCAGGGCCTGGACCAGGGCGGCGGGAAGTCCGAAAGAGTCGAAAGTCATGTATGTCCTTTTCGGCGTGGGGCCGAGGTCATGAAAAAGATGGCACCGCGCCGGAATTTCCGGTGCGGCGTTGAGCATCAAGGGGATGGCGATTCCCGTGACTCGTCGCTCCAGGCCACGACCCGGTTGCGGCCCAGGCGTTTGGATCGGTACATGGCGCGGTCCGCTCTGCGCAGCAGTTCGGCCATGCCTTCGTCTCCGTCCTGGGGCTCGGGAACCATGGAGGCCACCCCGAAACTCATGGTCACGCAGGACGCCGCATCGGAATCGCCGTGTTCCAGATGCAGGTCCACGACCGCCTGAAGCAGGGACTTGGCCACATGTTCGGCTCCGTCGGCGTCGGTGTCGGCCAGGATTACGGCGAATTCCTCGCCGCCGAAACGCGCCACCAGGTCCGCCGGGCGCTGCATCTGCTGTTGCAGGGCCGCCGCCACGGCGATGAGGCACTGGTCCCCTTGCAGGTGCCCGTGGGCGTCATTGTAATTCTTGAAAAAGTCAACGTCGCCCAGGATGATGGATATGGGCGTTTTGTCCCGCGTGGCCCGGCGCCATTCCTGCTTCAGGGAGTCGTCGAACATGCGGCGGTTGGGGATTCCCGTCAGGCCGTCCCGCATGGACAGATGCGTCAGCTGCTCGTTGGCCCGCTTGAGTTCCTCGGTGCGTTCGCGGATGGTCTGCACCATGCTGTCGAAACTCTCGCCCAGCATCCCAACCTCGTCGTCCCGGCGCAGGTCGAGGGGCTGGGCATAGTCTTCCTCCCGGCGCAGCCTGGCGGCGTGATTGGTTAGTTTTTGCAGGGGCTTGAGGATCACGGCCTGAAGCAGGACATTCAACATGATCAGCACGATCAGCCCCGACGAGATCACCAGCACCATGGCGTAGCGGATGCTGGCAATGCCCTTCTGCGTGATTTCCCGGGGGAAGAGATACTGGATGCCGAAAATGGGCCGCCCTTCGGAGTCGTTGTACGCGCTGCAGACCCTGACGTATTTCCCGTCTTTGCGGGTGAAGTAGTCGAGACCGCCCATGCTTGCGGGCGTGAGCCCGGACGTGCCGCAGGCCATCCGTTCTTCGACATAGGGGTAGACGACCTCGAATGGGATGCGCGTCTGTTCGGACAGGGTTTCGACCATGGCCGGGTTCACGAACCGGCCCACGATCAGGAAGCCGTTGGCCGGACCTCTGCCGTCCGAGCGAAGAATGCGCCTGGTGGCGAAAAGCATGGGGCCGTGTTCGGTGCTGATGATTCCCGCCGCGCCCTTTTCCCCGGAGGGCAGTCGTATGAGCGGATGGTCCAGGGAAATGCTTTTCGCCTGTGCCAATTCAAGCTGCATGTCGGCTTTCTGTTCCGTGTCGCGGGCGCTGCTCCAGACGATGCGCCCGTCCTGGGCGAGGAAGAGCATGACGTTGACCGCGATGCTGTCCAGCGCCTCGTCGTAGAGGTTGCTCGTCTTGTAGACCTGCGAGCCCGTGGTCATGAAATCGTGGGTGTCGTCCCATGTCGCCCAGTCGCGGCAGATGCGCTCAAGGTGATAGTTTTCCCGGTCGATGGCGTGAAAAATGCGTTGCAGGTTTTGTCCCGCCTCATGATTCTCCAGTTCAAGAAAGCTCGGATAGACGACAAAGCGCTGCACGAAAAAATCCGCCACGCCCAGGGAGGCGAAGAGGACGAGGATGATGGTGAACACTTTGGCGCGGATGGACATGAAGACTCCTTGATCCTGGGCTGCGATCAGTAACGAGAAGGATTACCCGAGATCGCCTCCAGGGACAAGCCGCAAGAACGCCGGACTTGCGCTGTGCACCGGGCTGGGCGTACAGACCATGCGTTCGTCCGCGCCGGCAGGCCCGGAACGCGCCCATCGAGGAGACAGATGCTCGAACTTTTCACCGTCGCAACCATCACCATTCTGGCCGTCATCAGTCCGGGGGCGGATTTCGCCATGGTCAGCCGCAACAGCATGATGATGTCGCGCCGGGCCGGGGTCCTGACCGCCGTGGGCATCAGCCTGGGCGTGCTGGTGCATGTCGCCTACAGCCTGCTCGGGGTGGGACTGATCATTTCCCGCTCGGCCCTGCTTTTCAACCTGATCAAGTACCTGGGAGCGGCCTATCTTGTTTTCCTCGGGATCTCCATGATCCGGGCGCGGCCCGCTGTCGGCGCCGCCGTGCCGCGCCCCGCGCTTTCCGACATTGGCGCCCTGCGCACAGGCTTTTTGACCAACGCCACCAACCCCAAGACCACGCTCTTCGTGGTCAGCCTGTTCACGCAGGTCATTAGTCCGCGCACCCCGCTCCCGGTCCAGCTCGGCTACGGAGCGTTCATGTCCCTGGCGCACCTGGCGTGGTTCATCCTCGTGGCCTGCGCCTTTTCCTCGGCCCCGGCCCAGCGGGCGGTGGCGTCCTGCCGGCATCACGTGGAACGGGGTATCGGGGGCGTGCTGGTCTGTCTGGGTCTGACCCTGGCCCTGGCCTCGCTCAAACAGGCCTGGCCCCATTGATCCACCCTTTATCAGCCAAGGAGAACGGTTGTGGCCTCGGAACTCAAACCCGTCGTGAATTTTGAAGAATCCCTGGGAATCCTGGACATCCGCGTGGGTCGGGTCGTTTTGGCCGAGCCCTGCGCCGAAACGCCAAAACCCACCTACAGGATGGTCATCGATTTTGGAAAATACGGCCAGCGCGTGAGCTACGGGCGCTTCACCGCCCATCCCCTGGACGAGGTCATCGGACGGCTGGTGCTGGCAGTGCTCAATTTCCCCCCGCGCCCCATGGGGGCTGTGGTCTCGGAGGTGCTGGTGCTGGGCGTGCAGTATCCGGGCAGGGACAGCGGCGAGGCGACCTTTGTCTCCCCGGCGGTCAACGCCAAGATCGGCAGCAAGCTTTTCTAGGATGCCCATGAAACCCTATCTCTACGCCCTTGGCGCGGTGCTCTGCTGGGCCAGCCTGCCGGCGGCCACGGGCAGCGGTCTGGACGGGCTTTCGGTCACGGAGCTGCTTTTTTTCAGCTTTGTTCCGGCCGCGCTGTATCTTACCGCGCAGGAGATGATCATTTCCCGGCGCCGGGCCATCCCCTGGCCGGGCCTGAAGCTGACCGTTCTGGGGCTGGCCGGGATTTTCGGCTACCACGGCCTGTATGATCTGGCCCTCGACCACACGCCCCTGGTGGAAGGGGCCATCCTGACCACGACCTGGTCCTTCTGGATCGTCGTCCTATCCTCCATTCTGGACAAAAAGCGACTGTCCCTGCCTGTGCTGGCCGTGGCCCTGGCCGGGCTCGCGGGCGCGGGTCTGGTCGTGTCCGGCGGCCAGAGCCTGCGGTTTGAAACCCGGTACCTGCCCGGCTATCTCATGGCCTTGGGGTGCGGGCTGATCTGGAGCAGCTTTTCCGTGGTTTTGTCGCGCCTGAAACCCACCCGCGACTACATGCCCGCCTTCACGGCCCTGGCCGCCCTGTTCTCGACCCTGGTCTACGCCGCCAGCGCTCCGCAGGCCCTGCCTCCGGCGGGGGCGCTGCTCTCGGCCCTGTATCTGGGGCTGGTGCCGCTGGGGCTGTCCTTCACCCTCTGGAACAGGGCCGTGACCGGCGGCAACATGACGCTCATCGGCTACCTGTCCTACCTGACCCCGCCCCTGGCCGTGCTGCTGGCCGCCCTGGTCCGGGGCGCGGCCGTGACCCCGCACGCCGTGATCGGCATGATCGTCATTCTCGCGGCGGCCTTTGTGGGTAGACGGATGAGCTGACTTCTGCGTCCGATGAACAGGCGGATCGTGCGAATCTCTGGTGGCTTCGGGTCGAGCGGACGGTCTTCTGTTGATTCTGGAATGGCCCGGACGAATCTGCGCGGCTGGGCGGAAAAAGAAAAAGGCCTAAGAGTTTTGCTCTTAAGCCTTTGATTTCTTTGGTAGCGGGGGCAGGATTTGAACCTACGGCCTTCGGGTTATGAGCCCGACGAGCTACCATGCTGCTCCACCCCGCGCCATGTGAGAAGAGCTTTCTATGTAGGTTTACAACGCTTGTCAAATGCTATATTCACTTTTTTCTTATGAAAAACACAATTAATAAAATTTCTCTAATTATTCCGGTATATAATGAAGAAGAAAATCTTCAGGACCTGTACACGGAGATCACAGGCAGTCTTTCCGGTTTGACCTGCGCCTATGAGCTTCTGCTCGTGGATGACGGCAGCACGGACTCCAGTCTGGGCGTGATTCGGGCCTTGGCCGGGGCGGACGAGCGCGTCCGCTTTTTATCCTTTGCCAGGAACTGCGGGCAGTCCGCGGCCTTTGCCGCAGGTTTCCGCTATGCGAGCGGGGACGTGGTCGTGACCCTGGACGCCGACCTTCAGAACGATCCCGCCGATATTCCGGCCATGCTCGACGTCTACGCCCAGGGCGTGGACATGGTCATCGGCTGGCGGGCCAAGCGTCAGGACAGCGTGGTCAAGCGCTGGGCCTCGCGTTTCGCCAACTGGGTGCGCAACGGGATCAGCCGCGAAACTGTCCGTGACACGGGATGCTCTCTTAAAGTAATGCGTGCCGAGATGGTCAGGCGCATCCCCATGTTCACGGGCATGCACCGTTTTCTGCCCACGCTCATGAAGCTTGAAGGGGCGAAGGTGGCGGAAGTGCGGGTCAATCATCGTCCGCGCAGCAAGGGCGTCTCCAAGTACGGGATCTGGGACCGGGCCTGGTCCTCGGCCTACGACCTGCTCGCGGTGCGCTGGATGCAGAAGCGGCACATCGGGTACGTGGTTTCTGATACAAACGTTAAATGATATTTGAAGCGTGACCTGTTTTCCAGGCTGATGCCGGGCGCACGGTCCGGGCTGATCGGCTGGGCTGGGCAGAGCTTCATCATATGGCGCGGACGCGCCTTGGGCGGAACATGGAATTGACGACGCAGTGGTGGCTCTTGGCCATCGGGTTCACGGGCCAGGCCTTTTTCTTCATGCGTTTTTTCTGGCAGTGGATCGTCTCGGAGCGGGAGAAAAAGAGCATCATTCCCATAAGCTTCTGGTACTTCAGCCTGCTTGGCAGCTTTTTTCTGCTGATCTACGCCATCCTGCGCCGCGACATCGTGTTCATCGTCGGCCAGTCAACGGGCTCCATCATCTATACGCGCAACCTCTATCTGATCCACCGCGAGCGCAAGCGGCTCCAGAGCGCGGGATAGAGGGGCAGCAGGACTCCGGCCACGGCCAGCCCGGTGGCCCAGCCCGCCAGGACGTCCATGGGAAAGTGCTTGCCCAGGTAGATGCGCGAATAGCCGATGGCCAGGGGCAGCGCCCAGATGGCTTTTTTGCGGAACGCCGCGAAAAGGACGAGGGCGGCGGCTGCGGAGTTGGCGGCATGGGCGGAGGGGAAGGACGAGCCCTGCTGCTTGGTCGCCGTGAAGTCCTGCGGCAGCGCGGCCCATGTTCCGGATTGCTGGAAGCGGGTTTCGCCGACGCTCTGATAGGGGCGCACCCGGCCCACGCTGTCCTTGATCAGGGAGCAGGTCAGGTCGGAAGCGCCGATGCTCAGGGCCAGGCCCAGAACCACGGTCATGGAGGCCCGCCACAGCTTGAGGCCGATGGCGGCCAGCACCACGGCCAGCGTCCAGAGCACGGCATGGCTTGAGAACAGGGGCATGACCATATCGAAAAACGGATTCTGCCAGCTCTGGTTGATCCACCTGAAAAGGGTCATTTCCCAGTCGGGAGTATGGAAAAACATCTTTTTCTCCTTGCTCCGACTAGTGTGGTGGAAGCGGGCGGAATTGTCCAGGGGCCAGGAGCGCTTGGCATCTTGACGCATTGAATATTTGCGGCTATTTTCCCAGTTTACTTTTTTTGAAGGAGAAACGAAATGAGCAAGAGAACATATCAACCGAGCACCACCAAGCGCAAGAGAAGTCACGGCTTTCTGGTTCGTTCCCGGACCAAGAACGGACAGGCGGTGCTGCGCCGCAGAAGAGCCAAGGGAAGAAAAAGATTAGCCGTCTAACCTACCCTCCCTCGTATCGACTGAAGAGACGGCCCCAGTTTTGCAGCTGTTATGACCGGGGCCGTCGTTTTTTTTCAAAGAGTTTCACCCTCTTTGTGCTCGAACGGGAAGATGCCGGACTGTCCTGGCGTCTTGGGCTGACGGTGAGCAGAAAAATCGGCAAGTCCGTGCGACGCAATCGGGTCAAGCGTCTGGTCCGGGAGTTTTTTCGGCTCCATCAGCACGATTTTCGTCTGTGCGCGGATCTTGTCGTGGTGCCCAAGCGGGGCGTGTGCGTGGATTCCATGGACCTAGCGCAGGTGTCCTCGGAACTTGCCCCGCTCATGACAAAAATCGTGTCCCGGGTTGGAGCGGCCTAGGTCTTTGCGGAGTTTCCATGCGCCATGTCTTCGTACGTATTCTTTCCCTGTATCAGTATCTGATATCCCCGCTCTATTCTCCCTGTTGCCGCTTCACTCCTTCGTGTTCCGAATATGCCCGGCAGGCCGTCTTGTCTCATGGAATTTTTCGGGGGATGGGCCTTGCACTCTGGCGTTTATTACGTTGTCATCCCCTGTGTGCCGGTGGTTACGATCCGGTTCCCTCCCCTAACTTGTCAAAGAGAGATTGAAATCAATGGATAGCAACAAGCGCGTCATCCTCGCAGTTTCCCTGTCCCTGCTGGTGCTTCTGGGCTGGAATTACATGTTTCCGCCGGTAACGCCCCCGGAGGCCCCCCTTCAGAACGCTTCCGCTCCTGAGCAGGTCGCGCCGCCCGTCAGCCAGGCCGGTTCGCAGATGCCCTCCTCCGCCCCCACCGTGCAGTTCACCCCTGCCCAGGGAGAAAAGCTGGCCGTGGACACGCCGTTGTACCGCGCCGTGATCAACACGTCCGGCGGCGTGCTGGAGAGTTTCGAGCTCAAGAACTACAAGGAAACCATCGCTCCGGATTCCAAGAACATCGATCTGGTCACTCCCCTGTCCGTGACCAAGGCTCCCATGGGCCTGATCTGGAACTCCCTGCCGACCTGGGCCCAGGGCGAGTGGACCGTGCAGGGCGGCGATCTGGACTTGTCCGACGGCCAGAGCGGCACCATCGCGCTCAGCGGCGTCGTCGGCGGCGTGCAGATGGACCGGGTGCTGACCTTCACCGGCGGCACCTACGAGGTCAAGGAAGAGGTCAAGGTCACCAACGTCACCACGGCCCAGATCCAGGGGCACTTGGCGTTTTCCGTGTCCAGCGTCCCGCTCACGGCCGAAAGCGACAAGTACAACCTGACCAAGATCGCCTACATGACCGCCGGCAGCCTGACCGAGGAAGACAGCCAGAAGGATCTGCAACTGGGGGTGGAATCGCCTGCCGCGGCCCAGTGGGGCGGCATCGAGAGCAACTATTTCCTGTTGGCCATGGTGCCGACCTCTTCGGACATGTTCGCCCGCGCCAAGCTTGAAGACAACGTCTACCGTATGACCGTGGCCGATCAGGTGCTGCTTGATCCGGGCATCACGCAGCTGCGCACCGTGTCCTATTATTTTGGTCCCAAGACGGAAAAGGACCTGTCCATCATGCCCAAGGACTTGAAGGGCAGCATGCACTACGGCTTTTTCGACATCATCGCCAAGCCGCTCAATCAGTTCCTGAAATTTTTGTACGGCTATGTCGGCAATTACGGCATCGCGATCATCATCTTGACCATCATCATCAAGCTTCTGTTCTGGCCGCTGTCGCACAAGAGCTACAAGTCCATGGAACAGATGAAGAAGCTCCAGCCCATGATGGCCAAGATCCGCGAAAAGTACGCCGACGACCGCGAGAAGATGAATTCCGAGATCATGCAGCTCTACAAGACCTACAAGGTCAATCCGGCGGGCGGCTGCGTGCCCATGCTGCTGCAGATTCCCGTGTTCTTCGCCCTGTACCAGGCCCTGCTCGGAGCCATCGAGCTGCGGCACGCGGCCTTCATCCCGACCCTGCCCTTCACCGACCTGGTCTGGCTGGCCGACCTTTCGGCCAAGGACCCGTACTACATCACGCCCCTGGTCATGGGTGCGACCATGTTCCTGCAACAGCGTCTTTCCCCGCCCATGGGCGATCCGATGCAGGCCAAGATCATGATGTTCATGCCTGTCATCTTCACGTTCCTGTTCCTCAACTTCCCGTCCGGTCTGGTTGTGTACTGGCTGGTCAACAACGTGCTGTCCATCGCCCAGCAGTCGTACATGATCAAGAAATCGAAATAGCGGCGTTCATGGCGCGGCGTCCTTTTCCCGGACGCCGCGCGGACCCCTTTTTTTGATCTTCCGGCAACGTGAAGGAGATTTGGATGAATACGTACAAGGATTTCCAGGCCAAGACCGTGGATCAGGCCATCGACGATGCGTGCCGTTTTTTCGCCGTGGGGCGCGAAGCCCTGGAGATTGAAATCGTCAGCGGCGGGTCGTCCGGAATCTTCGGTCTTGGCGCAAAGAAAGCGGCCGTTCGGGCCAGGAGGCGGCGTCTGAACCAGGCCGCGGACCTTCCCGCCCAGAGCGAGGCTCCGGTGGCCGCCGAACGCATAGCCGCTCCCGCGCCGCGCGTGGAGGAACTGCTGGCTGAAGACGCGATAAAGGCCGATACGGTCGTCGACTTCGAGGACGAGGAGGATTCCCGCCCCGTCGCGGCTCTTTCCGCCGATGAGGTGACGCGACTGGAGGCCGACATCCGCGCGATCATGACAGCGCTGCTGCGACCCATCGCCGACAACGTGACCCTGACCATCGACGCCTCGGCCAGCCCGGTCACGGTGCATATCGAAGACGGGGACAATTCGGGCCTGATCATCGGTCGCGACGGACAGACCATCACTGCCCTGCAGTATCTGGCCAACCGCATCGTTTCCAAGTCCTGGCCCCACAGTCCGCGCATCCAGCTCGACGCCGGGGACTACCGGCAGAAGCAGGAAGAGCAGCTTTTGGGCATTGCCCAGTTCTTGTCCGAAAAAGCCAAGAAGTCCGGGAGGGTGCAGAGCACCAGACCGTTGTCCTCCTTCCACCGCCGGGTCGTGCACATGGCCCTGCAGGATGATCGAGGCGTGCAGACCCGCAGCAAGGGCGAAGGACACATGAAGAGGGTTCTCATCCTGCCGGTCAAGCGCGGCAAGTCCGCCGGCCGGCCCCCGAAACGTCAGGAAAGCGCCCAGGCGCGTCAATCTTAACAACAAGCGGGCCCCGGGGGCCCGTTTTTTTTATCATGAACACGACAAACGACACCATCGTGGCCATAGCCACCCCTCCCGGGCAGGGCGCCATCGGCGTCATCCGCATGAGCGGGGCACGCGCCGGGGGCATCGCCAGGGCCCTGTTTCATTCCTCGCGTCCGGGCTTCACGGAATTCAAGCCCTACCGCCTGCATCACGGGCAGCTGCGTGACGCGGCGGGCAATTTTCTGGACGAGGCCCTGGTCGCCTTCATGCCCGGTCCGGGTTCGTTCACGGGCGAGGACGTGGTGGAGTTGCAGTGTCATGGCGGTGGCGCCATCCTGCGCCGCGTGGTGGAGGAATGTCTGGCCGGCGGGGCGCGGCTGGCCGAGGCGGGCGAGTTTTCCAAGCGGGCCTTTCTGAACTCGCGCATGGATCTGACCCAGGCCGAGGCCATCATGGAACTGGTGGGCGCGCCCACCGGCGTGGCCGTGGGCCTGGCCGGCAGCAAGCTGGAGGGGCACTTGGCGCGGCGCATCGGCGAACTGCGCGCCGGGCTCGAGGCTTTGCGCGTGCAGCTGTGCGTGGCCGTGGACTTTCCCGAGGACGAGGTGGAGTGCCTCGCCCCGCAGGATCTTGAGGCGCGCGTCGCCTGGACCCGCGCGGCCGTGGGCGAGCTGGCCGACAATTACGACCGTGGCCGCTGCTGGCGCGACGGTGCGCTGGTGGTCCTGGCCGGGCAGGTCAACGCGGGCAAGTCGAGCCTGATGAACGCGATTCTGGGCATCAACCGGGCCATCGTGACCGACATTCCGGGCACGACGCGGGATTATCTGGAAGAGGCCGTGCAGATCGACGGCCTGCCCGTGCGGCTGGTGGACACGGCGGGCCTGCGCGCCGCCCTGGACAGCGTGGAGCTGATGGGCATCGAGCGCAGCCGGGAACTTCTGGCCCAGGCCGACCTCGTGCTGCTGGTCATCGATTCCGAGCTTGGGCCGGGGGCCGAGGATCTGGATCTGGCGACACGGACGGGCAACGTTCTGGTCGTGGCCAACAAGATGGATCTGGTCGCGGGAGAACCAGTCTGGACCGGGGAAAGCCCCTGGAAAGACAAGGAACTCTGCCGTCTTTGCGCCAAGCACGGCCAGGGCGTTTCCGGCCTGCTGGCCGCGATCCGCCGCATGGTGGCCGCCACCGGCGCTCCCGAATCCGGCACGCTGGTGCCGAACCTGCGCCAACACACGGCACTGGTCCGCGCTTCGGAAGAGCTGGGACTGCTGCTGGACGAACTGGCCGCCGGACTGCCCTACGACATCCTTTCCGTGCGCCTGGACACGGCCTGCGCCATTCTGGCCGAAATCACGGGCGAAATCACCTCCGAAGAGGTGCTCCGCGCCGTGTTCGACGGGTTTTGCATCGGGAAGTGACCCGTTGTCAAAAAGCACAAAGGTGTTGGCTGTTCATAACGGTGAGCTGCACGGGTCAAAGAAAAATCCAGGCCCAAAGCGTTTGACAAATACGCTTCGGGCCTGGATTTTGTGCACTGACGCAGCGGATTGCCGTTTTTTACCAGCCTACGGCAGCGTGAAATTGATCTCCACCCGCTCCAGGCTCACCGCTTCCAGCACCACGTCCAGGGTCTGGCCCATGGCGAAGGTTTTGCCCGTGCGCTGGCCCAGGAGATCCTGTCGTTCCGGGTCGAAGACGTAGAAGTCGTCCAGGGTCGCGAGCCTGACCAGCCCGTCAACGGGCATGTCCAGCAGTTCCACCCAGAAGCCGAAGTCCGCCACGCCAGAAATCACTCCGCGCATGGTTTCCCCGATCCTGTCTTCCAAGGCCAGGATGGCCGATCTTTTCTGAATCTCCCGCTCCGCTTCCATGGCTTTTCTTTCCAGGGCATTGAGCCCTTCGCAAATGCCCTGCACGTCGTCCACGCTCATTTTTTCCGGCTCGCCCGCGATCAGCCTTTTGAGGCTGCGGTGCACCAGCAAGTCCGCGTAGCGGCGGATGGGCGAGGTGAAGTGGCAATATGCGGCCGACGCCAGTCCGTAATGGCCGTCGTTCTCCGGCGAATACTGGGCCTGCATCATGGTGCGCAGGATGAGACGGTTGACCAGATACTCGATGTCCGTGCCCTTGGCCGCATGGGAAATGTGCTGGAGTCCCATCTGGTTCATTTCCTTGGGCAGGCGGTCCACCAGGCTGGTGTGCGAGAGCATGCGCAGCAGGGTCTCCAGCTTTTTCTCGTCGGGCTGGGGGTGGATGCGGTACGGGAAGACGCGCTGGCGCGCGCCCATGTATTCGGCCACGCGCTCGTTGGCAGCGATCATGAATTCCTCGATCAGGCGGTGGCTGAAAAGCCGGGTTCCGGCGTGGACGCTGACGATGTCCTCGATCACGCGGACCTGGGCTTCGGGGATGTCGAAGTCCAGGCAGCCGCGGTCCATGCGCCGCTGCATGAAGATCTTGGCCAGTTCCTCGGCGTCGCGCAGCATGGGCAGCAGCGGGGCCGTGTCCGCGTCCGGCGAGCCGTCCAGGGCGGTCTGCACCTGGTTGTAGGTCAGGCGGGCCTGGCTCGTGATCACGGCGTTGTACAGGCGCGGCGCGCCGGGTTCGCCGTCCAGGGAATACGGGGTGTCCACGACCATGGCCAGGCGCGGGACGTGCGGGCGCAGGCTGCACAGCCCGTTGGACAGGGCCTCGGGGAACATGGGTTCCACGGAGAGCGGGAAATAATAGGAATTGCCGCGGGCCAGGGCTTCGACATCCAGGGGCGAGCCTTCCGGCACGTAGTGGGCGACGTCGGCGATGGCGACCACCAGCCGGTATCCGTTCTCCTGCCGTTCCACATAGACCGCGTCGTCGAAATCCTTGGCGGTCTCGCCGTCGATGGTGACCAGGGCGAGCTTGCGCAGGTCGTTGCGCCCCGCCCAGTCGGCGGGGGAGGGCTCATCGGGCAGGGCTTCGGCCTGCTTCAGCACCGGGATGGGAAACACTTCCGGGATGGAGTAGCCGGTCTTGACGAGCAGTTCCTGGGTGGCCAGGTCCCGTTCCTCGCCCAGGCGGCGCAGGGCCGTGCAGCGCCATAGGCCTTTCTCCTGCTCTTCCTCCGGTCGCACACTGAGGATGTCGCCCTTTTCGGGGTTGGGAATGCCGCTGGTATCGACCACGGTGTAGAACGGCATGCGCGAATCCGTAGGGTGGCAGAAATAGCTGTCCTGATGGACGCGTCGGCTGACCCGAACCAGGAGTTCGCTTGTGGCGCGGTCCAGAACCTCGACGACGCGGCCCTCGGGAGCGTCCTTTTTGCGCGATGCATCGACCACGGCGACAACCGTGTCCCCAGGCCAGGCCCCGCCGAAATTGCTGGGGTGGATGAAGAGGTCTTTCTGGCGCTTGTCTTCCGGGATCAGGTAGCCCACGCCCGAGCGGCGCACGTCGAGGGTTCCGGTCATGCGCGGCAGGTTGTCAATGAGGCCGTAGCTCTTGCCCATCTGCGTGATTTCTCCGCTCTCGACCATCTGGGCCAGGGTGGATTTGATGACTTTCTTGAGGGAGGCGTCGGCGTCGAACAGGCCGTAGATGTTCTTGCTGCGCAAAGGCGCGTCGGACTGGCGCAGGGCGGCCAGGAGGCTTTTCTTGGAAAATTTTGTTTTAGTCTGTTTTTTCGGGGGCATGTAACGTCCATGGTAGGTTGTGAAAGCGTTCACCGAGCCAGTCCCGAAAGGAAGTGGGCCCGGCGGTGGAAAAGGATGTCGTCAGTTGCGGCGTCCATAGCCGTTCGTCGGCAAAGGGGGCCAGTTTGACGGCGTCCTTGGGCGTGCAGACGATGTGCGAGCAGTCGTTGCGTTCGGCGGCCGCGACGATGGCTTGCCAGTCGGACATGCCGAAGGGGTGGTGATCGGGGTAGATCAGGTGGCGGACCGGCTTTTCGCCAAGGTCTGTCTTGCACGTCTGGCACACTTTGTCCGGATTGGCGATGGCCGTGACCAGCAGGAAGCGGCGTCCGTCAAGAGTGTCCTGGGCTTCGCCGGTCAGGGCGTTGGCCACGCCCCTGGCCGTGACACGGAAAAAGAAGATCGGCTTTCCGAGGATGGCCAACTTGATGTGCGCGATGGTCTCCAGGCAGCCGTCGTCGTCGAACATGGTGTTGATCAGAAACGCATCCGCCCTGGCCAGGGCCGACACGTCCTCGCGCCACGATCCGGCGGGGATGACCCGGTTCCACTCCTCGTCCAGGTCGCGCGGGCACAGCAGGCACAGGTTCAGGTCGCGCTCGATGCGCAGGTGCTGGTATCCGTCGTCGAGGACGAACAGATCGGCCATTTTCCTGGCGGCGATCTTGCCGGCGCGCGCCCGGTTGGGGTCGACCAGGATCTGGGCCTGGGGATGGGTGCGTTTCAAGAGGAGCGGCTCGTCCCCCGCTTCGCGCGGCGGGCTCAAAAGCTGCACCGCGTAGGGCAGATGCGGCGGTTTGCCGCCGTAGCCACGAGTCAGCACGGTGGGGCGCAGCCCCTCGTCGCGGGCCCAGTCCAGCAGCCAGGATACGACCGGGGTCTTACCCGTGCCGCCCCAGGAGATGTTGCCCACGCTGATGCACGGGGCCGGAGGCCGCCAGGCCGCGCGCTTGCCGGTGGCGTAGAGCCCGGCGCGCAGGCGCATGATGCGGGCATAGGCCTTGCTCAAGGGGCCCAGGATGTGCGGGAACTGGCTTTGTAGGCGGGAAATTCGATCAGGGGTCATGGTTTGCGCCGAAAAAGGAAAAGGGCAGCTGACAGGTCGCCCCAAAATGGCAATCTGCTGCGTCAGCGAAAAAATCCAGACCGCTTATGTATGCTTGACACACTGCGCGTCCTGGATTTTTTTGCTTCCTTGCATCTCACCATTTTTGAACGACCTGTGAATTTTGATTTTTTCAATCAGCTAAAGCCGCCCGGGGATTAATCTCGGGAAGATCCGAAGAACCTGAGCAGAAAGAGGAACAGGTTGATGAAGTCAAGATAGAGGGTCAATGCGCCGAGTATGGTGCCGCGGCGGATGGCCACCGTGTCGTCCATGGGCGCGGATTCTCCCATGACTTTGAGCTTCTGGGTGTCGTAGGCGGTCAGGCCGGTGAAGATCAGGACGCCGATGCCGCTGATGACGAAATCAAGGGCCGAGCTGGCCATGAAGATGTTGACGATGGAGGCGATGATGATGCCGATGAGCCCCATGAACAAAAAGCTGCCCCAACCGGTCAGGTCCTTCTTGGTGGTGGCCCCGTAGACGCTCATGGCCGCGAACATGCCGGTGCAGACGATGAAGGCCTTGAAGATGGAGGCCGCCGTGTAGACCATGAGGATCGACGACAAGGTGGCACCGTTCAGGGCGCTGTATAAGAGAAAAAGGCCCGTGGCCGTGCCGGCGGACATGCGATGCACGGCCCCGGAGATGGCCATGACCAGACCGAACTGGGCGATGATCAGACCCCAGAAAAAGATGGGGTTTGCGAAGATGGCCTGGGCGATGGCGGGCGTGGTGGCCACGGCGTAGGCAACCAGGGCCGTCAATCCGAGTCCCAGGCTCATCCAGTTATAGACCCCGCGCAGGAAAAGATTGGTCGCCTGCACATCGGTGCGGGTCCGGGAAACAGTCTGGAAATTCATTGTTCCTCCACCTTATTGTGTTTTTTGCTATTGCTGTGGTTTGGCAGAGCAGGATGTTTTGAAGTTTCGACAGTGAGGCGCATCCTGATGCCTTGTAAACTGAAATCAGCCCCTTTTGATTTAGGTCATCTGGGGCGCAAGTCAAGGATGGGCCGCAGGCAGCTTGACAGATGGCCGTGAGCGCATGGTGAAAGGAGCGTGCATGCTTGACTGGTCGCGTTCGTGGTTTTACAGCGAAGTAAGGAGTCATTACTTTCTTAAAAAAGGAGGCGCTCATGCTCGCCAAGCTGACCAGCAAAAATCAGATCACCCTGCCCAAGGCCATTGTTGAGCAGGTCGACCAGACACAGTATTTTGAAGTGCAGATTGAAAATGGGCGCATCATGCTCACTCCCATGCGTGTCCAGCCAGCGGATTTGGTGCGTAACAAGCTCGCTGCTATGGGGATTTCCGAGAGCGATGTTGAGGATGCCGTGGCCTGGGTGCGTCGGGAACGCGCATGAAAGGTTTGAGTGTTGTGCTGGACACCAATTGCCTCGTGTCGGCGCTCATTTTTTCCTCCGGAAGGATGAGCTGGCTGCGGCAGGCCTGGCAGGAGGAACGCATCGAGCCCCTTGCGTGCCGGGAGACGGTGCGGGAGCTGCTGCGCGTCCTCGCCTACCCCAAGTTCCGGCTGGAAAAGGAAGAGATTGAAAGCCTGCTGGGCGAGTTTCTGCCCTGGGCGCGAACGGTGAAGCTCTCCGCGTCCTGTGATAGGCTGGAATCCTTGCGTGACAGAGATGATGCAATTTTCATCCATCTGGCCAGACAGACAGGGGCTGCGTTTCTAGTTTCCGGGGACAGGCACTTGCTGGAACTTAAATCCCTCGTGCCCGGAGTGCGCATCGTTTCTCCTGGCGAACTTCAAAACGAATTGCGCTGAATAGGAGTGCAGACGTCTTTTTTCTGGTGATCTAGGCTGAAAACCGGCCCAAAAATGGGTCCGAACTGACAAATTTTGTCAGCCTGGGCTTGCGTGCGCGCCGGTTTGCCTGTTTCCGCTGCCATTGCGGCACGCCTGTTGCCCTCCTCAACAAAAAAAGACCCCTCCGAACCACAACGGTCATCCCCGCGAAAGCGGGGATCCATGCCTTTGCCAACCTGCTGAAAAAAGATGGATTTCACGCCATCGCCCGACATGGCCCGCCTTCGCGGGAATGACTTGGGGTCAGTTCGCCGGCCTGTCGCCAACGTCGTCTGGCCAAGACAAAACAAAAGAAATGACACCTTGGCACGGATAGTGATAGTAGGCCCTCACAAGCATGGATATCTCAACCCAACTTTATTGGAGGATTGTATGAACCGGTTCAGAAAGAATGAAAAAGGCTTCACCCTGGTCGAACTTTTGATCGTCGTGGCGATCATCGGCATCTTGGCGGCAATCGCGATTCCGCAGTTTACGAAGTATAAGAGGAATGCGGCGGAAAGCTCTTGTAAAGCTGATTTACGAAATTGTATGAACGACGCAGCTGCGCGTTTCGCTGTAAATGGTTCTGATAACAATCAGACATGTGATATTCCTGGAACAAAGTTGACAGGGGATAAATTTGTTGTTCTTTCAAATGGAACAATACGCTTTGAAACAGGTGATCAGTATTATATGGCTTCTGGAACTACTCTTGATTATTCAGGATACAAATTTAAAATGCAGATCGATGACGGTGCAAACGCTAATTGCACTCTTGTTCCGTAGTAGTAATTTCCAGAATTTACTGGGAAATTATCGTTGTTGCCGACAAGCCCTCGTACTTTGACTGACGGGGGCTTGTTATTTTGGTCGAAATGGGGGATTTTAGTCAGACTCTTTTTTCGCATTGAGTTTTTGAACTTTCTGCCGTTTACTCTAATATAGGCTTTGCGATGTCGGCGCATTTCGCCGCGCAAGCCGTTAGCCAGGCTCTCAGGCGTTCTTCTCGATTTTTCCGCCCTTGATCGATACTCCCGCTCCGGGCATGATGTGGTGCATCTTTGCCGCCAAGGAGCGCCCGTGAATTCATCCGCCCTCATCGATTTCAACGCCATCACGGCCCTGTTTCAGCAGGCCCGCGATGAATCCCGTGATTTCCTCTACGAATACGAAGTGTATGCCCTGCTCGCCTCGTCCGGGGCCGAGACTCCGCCGCAGGCGAATCTGCTCCTGCGTGGGGCGCGGCCATCCGACGCCGAACTGACGGCCATCCCCGGCGACAAGGCCGTGCTCAAGATCGTTTCCCCGACCATCGTGCATAAGACCGAGGTCGGCGGGGTGCGCATCGTGGTTAAGACGCCCCAGAGCGTGCGGTCGGCCCAGCGGCGCATGCTCTACGAGGTGCCGGAAAATTATGCGTCCTGGATCGAGCGCCACCCCGACGCCGCGCCGCCCTCCTACCGGAATCTGAGCGGCCAGGCCTTGGTGGCGGCCATCAGCCGGGACGTGAAGGGTGTGCTGCAGGTGCAATTCATGCCGCCGGATTCCGACACCTTCGGCCACGAGCTCATCGTGGGCCTGCGGCGCACCCGCGAGTTCGGCATGATTTTGAGCGCCGGCCTCGGCGGCACGGATACGGAACTTTACGCCCAGCGCTTCCGCAAGGGCCAGGCCATCGTGGCCGCGTCCACAGCCATGACCGACGGCCAGACATTTTTCGAACTTTTCCGCCAGACCATCTCCTACAAAAAGCTGGCCGGGTTGACCCGGGGGCAGCGCCGAATCGTCGCCGACGAGCAGCTCATCGAATGCTTCGAGAGTTTCGTGGCCATGGCCAATTTCTACTCGCCGGACAATCCGGATGCGCCTTTTGTCATCGAAGAGCTGGAGGTCAATCCCTTCGCCTTCACCGATTATCTGATGGTGCCCCTTGACGGCATGTGCCGCTTTTCCCTGCCCGAGGATCGTCCTGTGGCGCGTCCCGTGGGCAAGATCCACAACCTGCTGCATCCGCAGCGCATCGGCATCGTCGGTGTTTCGGCCACGCGCAGGAATTTCGGGCGCATCATCCTGGAAAACATCCTGACCCAAGGCTTTGCCCCGCAAGGCGTCACCATCCTGCGCGAGGGCGCCCCGGACAAAAGCCGCGTGCAGTGCGTGCCGGATCTGGCCGCCCTGCCGCACAAGCTCGATCTTCTGGTCGTGGCCGTGAGCGCGGCTCAGGTGCCAAGTCTGGTGGAGGAGGTCCTCAGCCGGGACGCGGCCCACGCGGTCATGCTCATTCCCGGGGGCATGGGCGAGACCGAAGACAGCCGCGAACGCGCCGCCCAGGTCGTGGCCCGGATCAATGCGGCCCATGGCAGGGGTGACGGCGGACCGGTTTTTCTGGGAGCCAACTGCATGGGCGTGATTTCGCGGCCCGGCGGCTACGACACCTGGTTCATCCCCGAGGAGAAGCTGCCGCGCGACCGTGGCAAGCCCTGCCGCCGCGCGGCCCTGGTCAGCCAGAGCGGAGCCTTCATGCTGCACCGCAGCAGCCAGTGCCCGGAGCTGGCTCCGGCCTACATGATCTCCATGGGCAATCAGACGGACCTGACCCTGGGGGACATGGTCAGTTATTTCAAGGATTCAGAGCAGGTGGATGTCATCGCGGTCTATGCCGAGGGGTTCAGCGACCTTGACGGGCTGGCCTTTTGCCGCGCCGTGCGCGAGGCCGTCATGGCGGGCAAGGAGGTGGTCTTCTACAAGGCGGGGCGCACGCCGGAAGGCAAGTCCGCCACCAGCGGGCACACCGCGTCCCTGGCCGGGGATTTCATGGTCTGCGAGAGTTGCGTGCGTCAGGCCGGGGCCATCGTGGCCCAGAATTTCAATCAGTTCCAGGATCTCTTTCTGCTGGCCGAAACCCTGCACGGCAAGAAGATTCGCGGCAACCGGCTGGCGGCAGTCAGCGGGGCTGGGTTTGAAGCCGTGGGCATGGCCGATTCCATCCAGAGCGACGACTATTCCATGCAGCTTGCGCCCTTCGCCCCCGAAACAGTGGACAAGATCGCCGCAGTGCTGCGCGAAAAACGCCTGGACGCGTTGGTGGGCATCGTCAATCCCCTCGACATCAACCCGGCGGCCGATGACGACGCCCACGCCCGCATCGCCGCCATCCTGGCGTGCGACCCGGGCGTTGACGCCGTGGTCCTGGGCCTGGACCCGCTTTCCCCGGCCATGCACACCCTGGGCGAAACGGATGTCCCGGCCTTTGATCTGTACGCCGAGGGCAGCATCGCTCGCCTTCTGCCGCAAGTGGTCAGCCAGAGCGGCAAGCCCATCATCGGCGTCATCGACGGCGGCCGCCTCTACGACCCCCTGCGCGACGTGCTCATGGCTGGCGGCGTGCCCGTCTTTCCGGTCTGCGACCGGGCCGTGGCGGCATTGGCGCAATATATTCAGGCCAGGCTGTACGCCGACCTGCTGAGGGGCGGCCTTGGGTGAGATTTACTGGCGACGTTTGGAGTGCAGGCGGTAAAGCCGTTCCGTGAAGCCGCCCTCCTGAAGGAAATTTTCGGCCTGGGCGGCAAGCTGGCGGTCCAGGAGGTGGCAGGCCAGGTTCAGGAGGGAAAGGGCTGCATTGGCGGCCAGGGTTTCGGGGGAAATGGACCCTGTGGACGGACACGGACGAACACGGACCCCGGAACCGCCTCGGAGCTTTGTATTTTGTCCGTGCCGGTCCTTGAAAGTCCGTGTTCGTCCATTCTTCTCATCTCTTCCTTCACCCACTGCCGCACATCATCCAGCTTTGCGCAGCGTTTTTCTTTGAAGCGCACCAGCGCCGGGTGTTGCGGCTCAAGCTGCGGCAATCCGCGTTGGCGCAGAAAATTCTCATAGTCCAGGCGCAGCTCTTCCAGGCTGGCCCGGGCCACGTTCGTCAACTTGAGTTCCATCTTCTTCGACGTGCCCGAAGCCTGGCTGCCTTCGGCGATGTTCTGCACGCCGGAGCGGGCGGCCTGGACCATCTGGTCGTGGGTGCGGCTGTGCCTGTTCACGAAGCGCTCGCAGAACAGCACCGTCACGTCGTAGGCCAGCTGCGCCACCTGAAAGCTTTTAAGGTTTCGATACCCGCCGTGCTTTGGAATAAGCGCTTCGACCATGGTCTTCAGGAGGCCTAGTCTTCCACGACCGCGTTCAGATCGACCTCGACCCCCGCTTCCCTGGCCTTCAACACCCGGCGCACGATCTTGCCGCTGCGGTTCCGGGGCAGGGTCTCCACGAATTCCATGGACCGGATTACGGCCACGGGACCGACTTCCTTGCGGATGTGGGTCTTGAGCATGCGGATGATTTCGTTGTGGTCGTCCAGAGCCGCGAATTCCGGTTGCAGCACGATGTAGGCCTTGGCCACTTCGCCCTTGATCTTGTCCGGGATGCCGATCACGGCGGCGTCGGCCACGGCCTTGTGGGCCAGGAAGGCGTTCTCCAGTTCGACGTTGCCGATGCGGTGTCCGGCGATGTTCATCACGTCGTCGGAGCGGCCGTGAATCCAGATCAGTCCGTCCTCGTCGCGGGTGGCGATGTCCCCGGCCCAGTATTTGTCGGGCCCCAGGGGCCAGTAGGTGGCGTCGTGCAGTTCGGGCTTGCCGTAGATGTCGAACATCATGGACGGCCAAGGCCTGGTCAGCACAAGATTGCCGGCGACGCCGTTTTCCACGGGATTGCCTTCCTCGTCGACGATGTCCACCTCCACGCCCGGCATGGGCCGGTGCACGGAGCCGGGCTTCAAGACCGAGACCGGGAAGGGCGTGATCATGCAGGCCCCCGTCTCGGTCTGCCACCAGGTGTCGAGGATGGGGCACTGGGAGTGCCCGATGTGCTTGTAGAACCACAGCCATGTGTCCGGCGCGATGGGCTCGCCCACGCTGCCCAAGAGGCGCAGGGTGGAGAGGTCGTGCATGCGTGGGTACTGGTGCCCGTAGCGCATGAGCATGCGGATGACCGTGGGCGCGGTGTAGAGGATGGTCACGCCGTAGCGGGCCACGATGTCCCACATGCGGTCGGCCTGGGGATAGAGGGGGTGTCCTTCGTACATGACCGTGGTCGTGCCGGCGATGAGCGGACCGTAGACCACGTAGCTGTGGCCGGTGATCCAGCCCATGTCGCCGGTGCACCAGAAGATGTCCGTGGGCTTGATGTCGAAGACCCAGTCAAGCGACCGGTGCAGGCCAACCATGTATCCGGCATGGCCGTGCACGATGCCCTTGGGTTCGCCGGTGGTGCCTGAGGTGTGCAGGATGAAGAGCGGATCGTCCGCGTTCATGATCTCGGTGGCCGCGTCGGAACGCTCCTGGCGCACCAGCGCGTCGTACCAGATGTCTCGGGCCTCGCTCATGTCCACGTCGAGTTTGGCCCGGTTGACCACGACCACGGTTTCCACGCAGTCGCATCCGGCCACCAGGGCCTCGTCCACCGTGGTTTTCAGATTGACGATGCGGCCGTTGCGATAGAACCCGTCCGCCGTGACCACCAGCTTGGCCTCGACCTCGGTGATGCGCTGACGCAGGGCCTTGGCCGAAAACCCGGCGAAGACCGCGCAGTGCACTGCTCCGATCTTGGCGCAGGCCAGCATGGCCATCATGGTCTGGGGAATGAGCGGCATGTAGAGGATGACGCGGTCGCCCTTGGAAAGGCCCAGGGAGCGCATGGCGTTGGCCAGCTTGTTCACCTCGCGGTACAGTTCGTAGTAGGTGTACTTCTTGGTGTCTCCGGCCTCGCCCTCCCAGATCAGCGCCAGCTTGTTCTTGTTGGCCGTGGCGATGTGGCGGTCGAGGGCGTTGTAGACGATGTTGCACTGGGCGCCCTTGAACCAGCGGTAGCGCGGCGCTTCGGAGTCATCGAGCACCGTGTCCCATTTGTGGAACCAGTCCAGCTCCTGGGCCGCGTCTTCCCAGTAGCCAAGATTGTCGGCCTTGGCCGAGGCCTGGGCCGTGGCGAATTCCTGCGGGTTGACATTGGCCTCGATGACCAGCTGGGGCAGGGGGCGGAAGACCAGTTCCTCGTTATAGGCCATGTCGGCTTCTTTCATGGCGTTCTCCTTGCGCGGCAGGCCGCGTTTCATGCCTGGTTCCATATAGTGTGTACTCATTTTCGTATTCGGGGGAAGCCCATTCTCGGCTAATGGCCTGTTGGGGCAGGTAAGCGCCGTTAGAGCTGCAAAATTTTCTTGAGTTCGCCGATGCGCCGCCTGCTGACCGGAAGTTCGATCTTCTTGCGCCCGGCCGTGCGCAGCATGAAGTTGCCGCCGGGCATGGAGGCGATCTCCGTGACCATGTCCAGGTTGACCAGATACTTGCGGTGCACGCGGCAGAAACGGTGGGGCCGCAGCCGCGCCTCCAGGTTCTTCAGGCGGTAGGAGGTCAGGAAGCGGTCCTGGGCCGTGTGCACGAAGCTGTAGTCCTCGTAGGCCTCCACATACACGATCTGGGTGTAGGGGATGAGGATGTGCCGGCCCTCCTGGTTTACGGGGAGCTTCTCGATCTCGGGCGAACGCTCCCGGCTCATGTCCCAGGCCTGGCGCAGGGCGTTGACGAAGATCTCCTCCTCGTCGTCGCCCATGGACAGCTGCACGGTCTCTTCGCTGATGTGCTGGCGGGACTGCAGGGGCTGGGTCGGCGGCGCGGCCTTCTTGCGTGGCAGCAACGGCCGCAGGCGCTCGATGGAGCGCGCGAAGCGGTTCGCGTTCGCGGGCCAGAGCAGGTAGTCGGCTGCGCCGAGTTCGAAGGCGGTGAAGGCCTGATCCTCTTCCGTGGCCAGGAAAATGAGCGCGGGCGGATCGTCGCCCTGGGCCAGATGCGCGGCCAATTCCATGCCGCTGACCCCGTGCGGCAGGTCTGTGCCCATGAAAAAGACATCGTAGGGAATGAAGGTCAGCATCTCCAGCGCCTCGAACGAGGACACGGCCTCCCCGAGCACGGCGATCTCCTTGACAGGGGAGAGCATGTCTCGCAATTGGGACCGGACTTGCGGATCCGGGTGCAGAAGCAATGCTTTGAGTTTGGGCATGACGCCAGCCTGGTCGCGGGTGATGGGATAAATGGTCCTATCCCTGATTTCCAAAGTCCTCAAGTTTTGTTCGCGCCCTTCTTCCGTCCCTCGGAACGACCGTGAGCCTCTTTTTGCATCCTAAAATAGCCGCTTGATTTTATTTGATTTTTTCGTATTTTTCTGAAAATCGCACTCCCATGCGCCCATTGGACATCCTGGGGGAAATCAAATATGAAAAAACGTTTTACCCGTAATGAACGGGAGTTTTTCTCCCAACACAGGAAATATGGCAAAACAAGAACATATCCGAAATTTCAGCATCATAGCCCACATTGACCATGGCAAGTCCACTCTGGCCGACCGGATCATGGAAAAGACGGGGCTTATTTCCGATCGCCAGAAAAAGGACCAGTATCTGGACCGCATGGAGCTGGAGCAGGAACGCGGCATCACCATCAAGGCCCAGAGCGTGCGCATCCCCTACAAGGCCAAGGATGGGCGCACCTACATCCTCAATCTCATCGATACCCCCGGCCACGTGGACTTTTCCTACGAAGTCTCGCGCAGCCTGGCCGCCTGCGACGGCGCGCTCCTGGTGGTCGACGCCACCCAGGGCGTGGAGGCCCAGACCCTGGCCAACGTCTACATGGCCCTGGACAACGATCTGGAAGTGCTGCCGGTTTTGAACAAGATCGACCTGCCAAGCGCCGAGCCTGAACGGGTGGCGGAGGAGATCGAGGAGGTCATCGGCATCGATTGCACCGACGTGGCCAAGGTTTCGGCCAAGTCGGGGCTTGGGGTGGAGGATCTGCTCGAACGTCTGGTCGAGCGGGTGCCGCCGCCCAGGGGCGACACCGACGCGCCGCTCAAGGCCCTGATCTTCGACTCCTGGTATGATTCGTACCAGGGCGTGGTGGTGCTTTTCAGGGTTCTGGAAGGGCGGGTCAGGAACGGTCAGCGCGTGCAGATGTGCGCCACGGGCAAGAAGTTCGAGGTGACCAAGCTGGGCGTGTTCTCCCCCGAACCGACGGACATCAAGGAACTCGCCGCGGGCGAGGTCGGCTTTCTGTGCGCGGCCATCAAGGAACTTAAAGACGCCCAGGTCGGCGACACCATCACCGACCCCGACAATCCCACCGATTCCCCTTTCCCTGGCTTCAAGACCATCAAACCCATGGTCTTCTGCGGCCTGTACCCGGTGGAACCGGCGGAATACGACACCCTGAAGTCCGCCCTGGAAAAGCTGCAACTCAACGACGCGGCCCTGTACTACGAGCCCGAGACTTCCCAGGCCCTGGGCTTCGGCTTTCGTTGCGGCTTCCTGGGCCTCCTGCACATGGAGGTCATCCAGGAACGCCTGGAGCGCGAGTTCCAGGCCAGGCTCATCGCCACGGCTCCTTCGGTCATCTACCGAGTGACCCGTATTGACGGCGCGACCTTTGACATCGACAATCCGAGCAATCTGCCCCCACAGGAAAAAATCCAGTCCATCGCGGAGCCCTTCGTGCGCATGGAGATCCACGTGCCCAACGACTATGTGGGCAACGTGCTGGGCCTGTGCGAGGAGAAGCGCGGCATCCAGAAGGACATGCGCTACCTGACATCCACCCGCGTGGTCATAAGCTACGAGCTGCCCTTTTCGGAGATCGTCTACGACTTCTTCGACCGGCTCAAGTCCGTGACCAAGGGGTTCGCCTCCCTGGATTACGAGGTCATCGATTACCGCGTGGCCGATCTGGTCAAGCTCGACGTGCTCATCAATTCCGAGCCCGTGGACGCCATGGCCGTCATCGTGCACCGCTCCAACGCGGCCTACCGGGGCCGGGCGCTGGCCTTGAAGCTCAAGCGGGTCATCCACCGCCAGCTCTTCGAGATCATCATCCAGGCGGCCGTGGGCAGCAAGATCATCGCGCGCGAACGGGTCTCGCCCATGCGCAAGAACGTCACGGCCAAGTGTTACGGCGGCGACATCACCAGAAAGCGCAAGCTCCTGGAGAAACAGAAAGAAGGCAAGAAGCGCATGAAGCGCATGGGCAGCGTGGAGATTCCGCAGGAAGCGTTCCTGGCGGCCCTTCAATCGGACGAATAGATTCCTTTCGACAACAACTGCATCCGCAGATCACGTATCAGGCAGGTAGACATGAACCCTCGTTGGCAGACAATGCTCAAAGAATACGCCGAAGCGCTCATCGTGGCGCTCATTCTGGCGTTTTTCATCCGCTCCTTCGTAGTCCAGGCTTTCAAGATCCCTTCCGGATCCATGCTCCAGACCCTGCAGATCGGCGACCATCTGCTGGTCACCAAATTCGCCTACGGCGTGAAGATTCCCTTCACCAACACCATGATCATCGAGCGTGACGGTCCCGAACGCGGCGACGTCATCGTGTTCGAGTTCCCCGAGGACCCCTCCAAGGATTTCATCAAGCGCGTCATCGGCGTGCCGGGCGATGTGGTCGAGGTCCGGGAAAAGAAGCTTTTCCTGAACGGGGTGGAGCAGCAGGAACCCTATGTCCAGCATGTGGACTCCTCTTCGTCCGTGCCCCGGCGGGACAATTTCGGGCCGGTCATGGTGCCCGAGGACAAGTATTTCGTCATGGGCGACAACCGCGACGAATCCTACGACTCCCGTTTCTGGGGCTTCGTGGAGCGCGACACCATCGAAGGCAAGGCGCTCATCCTCTACTGGTCCTGGGCCAGCCTGACCGACATCCGCTGGGAACGCATCGGGCAGTTGGTGGAATAGACATGATCGCCAAGGTCTCCACCGCCGCCTTGCTGGGAATCGACGGATTCTCCATCGAGCTTGAGGTGGACCTGGCGCGTTCGGGCATGCCGGCCTTCATCATGGTCGGCCTGGCCGAGGGGGCGGTGCGCGAGGCCAAGGAGCGGGTTTTTTCGGCGCTCAAGAATTCGGGTTTCAAGCTGCCGCCCAGCCGCATCACCGTGAACATCGCCCCGGCCGACATCCGCAAGGAGGGCTCGGGCTATGATCTCCCCCTGGCCCTGGGCCTTCTGGCCGGGGCCGAAGTCATCGATCAACGCAAGCTCTCCGGTCTGTACCTGGCCGGGGAGCTTTCTCTTTCCGGGGAACTCAAGCCCGTGCCGGGCGTGCTGCCCCTGGCCCTGCGGGCCCGCGAGGCCGGGGCGCGAGGCATGATCGTGCCCGAGGCCAACGGCAGGGAAGCCGCCGTGGTGCAGGGGTTGCCGGTTTTCGCCTGCAAGAGCCTGGCCCAGGTCGTGCGTTTCGTGCTTGGCGAGGAAAGCCTCGATCCGCTGGTTTGCGACGTGGAGGGGCTGTGGGCCGAGCGGGAGCGCTTCTGGCGCGACTTCTCCGAGGTCAAGGGTCAGGAGCGGGCCAAGCGGGCCATCGAGATCGCCTGCGCCGGTTCGCACAACCTGATTTTTATCGGCCCGCCGGGCAGTGGCAAGACCATGCTCTCCAGCCGCATCCCCACGGTCCTGCCTCCCTTGAGCTTCGAAGAAGCCCTGGAGGTGACCAAGGTCTATTCCGTGGCCGGCAAGCTGCCTGCGGAACAGCCCCTGGTGGTGACGCGTCCGTTCCGCTCTCCGCACCACACCATTTCCGACGCCGGGCTGATCGGCGGCGGACACTATCCGCGTCCCGGGGAACTGTCCCTGGCCCACAGGGGCGTGCTCTTTCTGGACGAGCTTCCCGAATTCAAGAAGCATGTTCTCGAAGTCCTGCGACAGCCCCTGGAAGAGGGCCGCGTGACCATCTCGCGGGCCGCCGTATCCCTCGAATACCCTGGCGACGTCATGCTCGTCGCGGCCATGAACCCCTGCCCGTGCGGGTATCTGGGCGACGAGAAGCATCATTGCTCCTGCACGCCCATCCAGATTCAGCGCTACCGTTCCCGCCTCTCTGGCCCGCTTCTGGACCGCATCGACCTGCACGTGGAGGTTCCCGCAGTGCCCTACCGGGATCTGAAGCAGGAGCAGGGCAGCATCAGTTCCGCCGTCATGCAGGGGCGCATCGACGCCGCCCGCAAGGTGCAGCGGGAACGCTACGCCGGGCTGCATTTTTCCTCCAACTCCGAACTCTCCGGCAAGTGGCTGGAGCGTTTCTGCCCCCTGACCGCCAAAGAGCACGACTTCCTGGAAGGCGCGGTGCAGCGCCTGGGCATGTCGGCCCGGGCCTTTGTGCGCGTGCTGCGCATTTCCCGCACCATCGCCGATCTGGCCGGAGACGACACGCTCACGGTCACCCATCTGGCCGAAGCCATCAATTATCGGGGTCTGGACCGCCAGAGCCGGGAATAAGGCGCTGTCCGGGTGGGTTGTCAGCGTGCGGGCCATTGGTGTAGGCTGCGCGCATGAATTTTTTTGGAGGAGTCGAACATGAGCTCTCTTTTTGATGATCGCGCCTACCGCGGCACTCTGACCCGCCGGGATTTCATCAGGCTTTCCGCCTTGGCCGCCGTGTCCACGGCCGTGGCCGGGTGCGCGGCCAATCCGGTGACCGGGCAGAGCCAGCTCATGCTCATGGGTGAAGGAGAGGAGATTCAGGCCGACAGGGTCAATTCGCCGCATCAATTTTCCGCCGACTACGGCTTGAGCCAGGACGCGGCGCTGAACGCCTATGTGAGCGGAGTGGGAGCCCGTCTCGCCCGGGTCACGCACCGCGCGCACATGCCGTACAAATTCAACGTCGTGAATGCGACCTATGTGAACGCCTACGCCTTTCCGGGCGGAAGCATCGCCATCACGCGCGGAATCCTGGCCGAGCTGGACAACGAGGCCGAACTGGCCGGACTGATCGGTCATGAGCTGGGGCACGTCAATGCCAGGCACACGGCGGCCCGCATGTCCAAAGGGAAGATCCTGGGAGCGTTGGTGGGCGGCGCCTCGCTTATCGCCGGCACGGCCAGCCAGAGCCTGGGCAATCTGGCGGGGACCGTGGGCGGACTGGGGGCCAGCCTGTTCCTGGCCAAGTACAGCCGGGAGGACGAGCGCCAGGCGGACGAACTGGGCATGGAATACATGGTTCGGGCCGGCTACGCGCCGCAGGGCATGGTCGGGCTGATGGACGTGCTGCGTTCCATGAGCAAACGGCAGCCCAGCGCCATCGAGGCCATGTTCTCCTCGCATCCCATGAGCACCGAACGCTACGAAATGGCCGTGGCCCGATCGCGCACCCGCTTCGGCGGCAGCGGGAATCTGCCGGACTACCGGGAGCGCTACATGGACTCCACGGCGCGGTTGCGCACGCTTCGTCCCATGTTCAAGCTTTTCCAGGAAGGGGACAAGGCCATGGCCGCCAAGGAATACGCCGTTGCCCAGAGCCGGTACGCCGAGGGGCTGAAGCTGTCGCCCAACGATTATGCCGGTCTGGTCATGATGTCCAAGTGCATGATTGCCCAGAAGAACGGCAAGGGGGCCGCCGATTATGCGGCCAGGGCGAAGCGGGTCTATCCCACGGAGGGCCAGGCCCAGCACATGCACGGCGTGGCCTCCATCCTCAACAAGGACTATGCGTCGGCTCTGGCCGATTTCTCGGCCTACGAGCGGGTGCTGCCCGGCAATCCAACGACGGTTTTCATGAAGGGTTTTTCCTACGAGGGCATGAAGAACAAGCAGAACGCGGCCCAGGAATACCATCGTTACCTGAAAGTCGTGACCCAGGGCGACATGGCCCAGCACGCCTATTCCAGGCTCAAAACCTGGGGATACCTCTAACCCTGACGGCTCATACCCATAAGAGGCCATTCGGGAACGGGTGGCCTCTTTGTTTGAGGGAGACATGAAGATAAAGATACTGATTTTGACGGTTGTGTCGGCCTGTCTGCTCTGTTTGGGCAGCCTCGCCGTGGCCGAGGAGGCGCGGCCGGCGTCCGAGGGCGTGACGGTCCTTTCCTCTTTCTTTCAGGCCAAAATCAAGGAAATTGAAGGGTTACAGAAAGATGTGAGCGTGTTGCAGGCGGAGTTCGAAGCGCGGGAAGAGGCTTTCAAGGCCGCCCTCGATTCTGCCCGCAATCGTCTGCAGACCCTTGAGGTCATGGCCCGGATGGTCAAGACGAACCCGTACGACATGCGCGTGGCCTTGGCCGAAGCCACGTATTTGCAGCTGACCCTGGCCAAGGACGCCCAGCCTCTCGAGACCCTGGTCAAGGAGGTCGGGACGAAGGCGGTCACCGTCGACGCGTTGCAGGAGGATTTGGAGCGGAAATGGTCGGCGGGCCTGGATAAGTCCGTGCGCGAGGATGTTCAGGATTTGCGCAAGAGCGTCACTGCCGTGGACAGGCAGGCGCAGGAGCTGCGCGGGCACCTGGACAAATTGCAGACCCAGATGGTTGAGATCCAGACCCGTACAGCGGAGTGGGTCTCCACCTTTCAGGCCCAGCTTCCCTTGATCTGGAAAGCGGAGTTTCTGGACGCCAAGGAGTTCCGGCTGTTGCCGGCCACCGGCGCGGACATCCGCAAGGATTTCGTGGATTGGTTTTCGAACCTGAGAGCCCTTTTTGTCAGTCAGTATTCCTCTGTGGCGCAGGAGCGCGGGGACTGGGTCGGGATGTTCGTTCTGTTCTGGCTGCCCTTCGTCTTTGTCGGCTTCGCCGCGTACCGCTTTCTGAAGGGCGTGTTTGAAGACGCCCGCGCGGGGGGGCGTCTGACGTCGGCCTTCGGCATTCTCAGCCTGTCCCTGGCGCTGTCCCTGCTGGCCGCTTTTCTGGCCGGGCAGGTCAAGCAGACCTCTCTGCTTCTGGTCGCCACGCATGTGCTCATGCTGCTTGGGGTGCAGGCCCTGGCCTGGGTTTTCAGAAACGTGCGTGGACGGTTGCAGAAGGACAGCTTGCAGCCTTTGCTGCCGTTGGTCTTTTTGTCCACCAGCGTGGCGGTGCTGGACGTTTTGCGCCTGCCGCAGTGGATGGAGCATCTTTCCTGGATCTGCCTTGTGGTGCTCAGCAGTCTCTTCTTCGGCATGATCCAGCCGGAACTGCGCTATGAGCGCCTGATCCGGCGGGCGCACCCTTATGCGATGGCTATCCTGGTGGCTGTGGCCGTGCTCGGTTGGGGCAATCTGGCCGTGCTGGCCAGCACTTTGTGGGGCGTGTTGGCCCTGGCGGTGCAACTGGGCATCGGAGCATCGAGCGTGGTGCGGGTGGTGTTCGAAAAAATCGACAAGACCGGCTTCAAGGCCCTGGCGGCGGATCTGGCCGTGACCTTCCTGACGCTCCTGGTCTGGCTGGTCGTGGTGATTGGGGTGATGGCCTGGGTCTCGATCAACCTCGGCACCAACGCCGTTTATGAAAAACTGTCGACCCTGGAACTGAACTGGGGCGATTTCTCCTTCAATTTCCTGCGTCTTGGCGTTGTCCTTCTGCTGTTTCAGGTTGTCCGGTCCCTGGCCCTGGCCTGGAAAACGGTTCTGGAAAGCGAGAATCTGCGCTGGAAAAATATCGATCACGGCGCGGCGGCTTCGCTGCAGCGCATCGGCATCTACTGCCTGTGGCTGCTTTTCGGCCTGTTCAGCGTGAACCTGCTGGGGCTCAGCCTGACCAACTTCGCGGTCATTGCCGGCGGTCTTTCCGTGGGCATCGGTTTCGGCATGCAGACCATCATCAGCAACTTCATAAGCGGGCTCATTCTTCTCTTCGACCGCGCCATTCAGCCCGGCGACATCATTGAAGTGAACGGGATCTGGGCCAAGGTCATGAACGTCAATATCCGCAACACCGAAGTCCAGACCTTTGAAAACGCCAAGATCTTTCTGCCCAACTCGACGCTCATCGCCAACCAGGTCACCAACTGGACTCACCGCAACGATGTGCGCATCCGCCGCGACGTGCTGGTGGGCGTGGCCTACGGCTCCGACGTGCAGCTGGTCAAGAAGCTCCTGCTGGAAGCGGCCTCCGAGCACCCGGCCGTGATGTCGAGTCCCGAGCCATGGGTCATTTTCAACGACTTCGGGGCCAGTTCGCTGGACTTCATTTTGCGTTTCTGGGTGCGACATGTGGATTTGGGATTGTCCACCTGTTCCGAGATTCGCGAGAGCATCGACGTCAAATTCCGCGAGAACGGCGTGGAGATCCCCTTCCCGCAGATGGACATGCATGTGCGTTCGGGAGACGGGTTTTTGCGGATCAAAAACGAAGCCTAGCCTCTGTTCGCCATAACGGGCAAAGGGCCATTCCTTCTGATGGAGGGATGGCCCTTTGTTTTGTCTGCGCACAAGGAAATGACAGTTTTTGAACAGGAAACGAACAGTTTTTTCGGGTTTGGCAACACGTTGGCGTTTATCGTGTCGATATGTTCGGAAATATGATATTTATCTGAAATAAAAGATGTGTTTTCGGTGCGGGCTGTTCTTTTCAGATGGTATCGGCGAAGCCGGAAAGGATTTGCGCACAGCGGCGGCTCATGGTCGGGAGGATTCGTTGTTTCGCGGGTTACGAACAGGAAAGAAACAGCCGGCGACGCTGGGATGTTCCATATTTCGAAGAAGAGAGGGCGGGCTTGTTCGTGATGTTCGCAAATCACTTAGTGCCTGAATCAAAAGATGTTTTTTTGAACACGCGGCACTTGTGGCGTCGTAAAAAGGACAGCCCGCCAAAGGAGGGTATCCTCGGCTGGCTGTCCGGCGTGATCGTTGTCGTTTTGTTTGTTTATTTCGTATCTATGCTAATTGTTGGTATATTTTTTGTTCGTTGGGTTGTTCGTTCCAGTGAAAGGTGAACGAGCAGGCTGGCGCGCCTTGCATGATGGTCCGGGAGCGGACCATGGACAGGCAAGGGCTGTAACCCTGGGCAAAGGGTTCGTCCCGGGAGCAGGACAGGATGACGCCGAGTTCCGGTTCCAGGCCCATGTCCGCATAGGCGCGGGCGTAGGCGCAGCCCGTGACGGTGAAGGAGAGGGATGTCTCGGTCAGGGTCACGCCGCTTATGGCCAGGGCGTTGTCCTCCCGCCATCGTGCCAGGACCGTGGCGAAATGCCGCAGGCTGGGCGCGTCCGAAGCCTGCCGGGCAAAAGCGGCTCCCGCCGCTTGGGCGTCGGCCCTGATGGCCTCGGTCAGGATGGCGCGTGCCGGCCCGGGGCCGACCTTTTCCTTCAGGACGTTCCAGATGCGGGCGGCGAGCCCGGCCTGGGCCGTGCGAGCGGCGATCATGCTCATGGGGCCTCTTTGCTTTCGGTTGATAGTGGGATACTGGACCGGGCATGTCCGCGATGCATTCTTCCCTGCTTTTCAGGGAAAGCGATTTTCCTGCTCATGGCCCTGCCCTGGCGGATCGGGACCGATCCGAACCGGAGGATTTCGGCCGCAGGGCCCTGCTTTGCCGAACCTGCGGCCTGCCCGTGGCCCGGATGCACGACCGCATACGCGTGGACGGCAAGCATGTGCATGCCCTGTTCAATCCTTCGGGCATCCTTTTCGAGGTCGCCTGTTTCGCCCAGGCTCCGGGATGCCGTTTCGAGGGGGAGTTCACCCGCGCCTTCACCTGGTTCGCGGGTTACGCGTGGCGTTTCGCCATGTGCTCCCGCTGCGCCGCCCATCTCGGTTGGGAATATCGCGGCGCGGACGGCGGCTTCGCGGGGTTGATCATGGCCGAACTGCGGGAAGCGCAGTCATGATTTGTCTTTATCTTTGGGCTGCAGACCGCAGCTCTTCGATGCCGGGCCTCAGCCCTGAATGCCGATTTTCGGAAACACGACCTTGACCAGCACCACCCAGATGCCGACCAGCAGCAACAGATACAATAAGCTTTCCATTCCAACCTCCCTGAAGTTGTCTGTCCAGCCCTTTCAATGCGCACGCCAAGGGACGGAGTCAACATGCGGGGGCGAAATCACGGCATGAACGCCGCGGAATTTTCAACGGCGGTCGGTCTTCCCGACCTCGTGGACGCCCATTGCCACCTTCAGGACGGGTTTTTGCGCCACGCCCTGGAGCCCGCCTTGCTTCGGGCCCGCGCCGCCGGGGTGCGCATGATGTGCTGCAACGGGACCCACGAGGGGGATTGGCGCTATGTGCTGGGGCTTGGGCGCAGCCACGCCGACATCTGCGTGTCCCTGGGCCTGCACCCCTGGTATGTGGCGGAGCGTGGGGGGGATTGGCTGGCGCGGCTTGAGGAGCTGGTGGCGGACAATCCCGTCGGGATAGGCGAGATCGGTTTGGACAACGCCTTGGAGAGCCGCAACGACCAAGAGCAGGAAGAGGTTTTTCTCGCTCAGATGGAGCTGGCCGTGAAATATGAGCGGCCCGTGACGGTCCATTGCCGCAAGGCCTTCGGCCGTTTGGCGGATCTGGTCGGTGCCATGCGCGAGCGGCCGCCGCATATGATGCTGCATGCCTACGCGGGGTCGCACGAGATGGTCCCGGTATTCGAGAAGCTGGGCTTCCACATTTCCATCTGCGCCTCCATTACCCGCACGGCCAACTGCAAGGCGCGCACGGCCTGCGTGCGGGTTTCGCCGGACAGGCTGCTGGTGGAATCCGACAGCCCGGCCATCGCGCCCGCAGGCGTGGATTTCGAGCGCAACGAACCGGCCTATCTGCCCAAGGTGGTGGGGGTGTTGGCGGAGTTGCGAGGGGAGAGGCCGGAGGAGGTGGCGGCGCGGACGGCAGCCAACGCGCGGCTGTTTTTCCGTTGTTGCGCGGGCGTGGGCACGGCAACGGAATGACCCGTAGGGGCAGGCCTGCGTGCCTGCCCTGTCCTTATGCGTGCCTGCCCTCGCCTTCCCGTTCCGTCTGCGGACCGCGAAAACCAGAACGCCCACGTCGGGCGCAGGGAACGCCCCTGCGTGGCAGCGCGGCGGCCTGTGGGTCCGTTTCGCCCGCGCCGTATCGAAACTCCTTCGCCGGCCTCGTAAGGGCCAATCGTCGCCCCATGACCGACGGTTTGATTTTCGGGCGGCTCGCGACGATTGCCCCAACGATGCCAGGCTCAGTCAGACAGTCGATCCGTCGCGGGCGAAACGGACCCACAGGCCTTTGACCGGGTCGATTTTGAAGAATGGCGCGTCACCGGATGACCCGTAGGGGCAGGCCTACGTGCCTGCCCTGGCCTGATGCGTGTCTGTCCGCCCCTGCGTGCGTGCCTGAACCCAATATTGGAGAACAAGTTATGATGCGATTCGCCCGGACCATGCAGCTTATAGGCGAGGAAGGGTTGGCCAGGCTGCAAGGCGCCACCGTGGCCGTGTTCGGACTGGGGGCCGTGGGGTCCTATGTGGTGGAGGCCCTGGCCCGGGCCGGAGTGGGGAGCCTCGTGCTTTTCGATCACGATGTCGTGAGCCTGTCCAACATCAACCGCCAGCTCTTCGCCCTGCACTCGACCGTGGGTAGGCCAAAGGCCGAGGTGGCGCGGGATCGGGTGCTGGACATCAACCCGGACTGCATCGTGGAGGCGCGGATCCGGTTCGTGGACGGCGAAAATGTGGCCGGGCTGATGGAGGAGCGGTTCGACGTGGTGGTGGACGCCATCGACGGGGTCAACTCCAAGGTCAACCTCATCGTCGCGGCCCGCAAGCGGGGGCTCGCGGTGGTGGCCAGCATGGGCGCGGCGGCCAAGCTCGATCCGTCCAAGATACGGGCCGCCGACATTTCCAAGTCTTTCATGTGCCCCCTGGCCCAGATCATCCGCAAGCGGCTGCGGCGCAGGGGCGTGACGTCGGGCGTGCGCTGCGTCTTTTCCACCGAGGCGGCGCTGAACAAGAACGAGCCCGTCATCGAGGAAGCGCCGGAACAGGGCGTCAGCGGTCGTCCGCGCGCGCCCATCGGGTCCATTTCGTACCTGACGGGAATGTTCGGGCTGTATGTGGCCAGCGAGGTGGTGCGCGAGGTGCTCGGCGGGTTTGAGGCTGGCAAGGAAACCGGAAACACGGTGGAGGAAAAATGAGGATGCGTCTGGTTGTGCTGTGCGTCGCGGTTCTGCTGGCCGCCTGTTCTCAAAATCAGGACTGGCGCACCGCCAGCCGTGAACCGGCCGGGATCGCCCCTGATCCGGCCGAGACCCGGGAAGCGGTTTTGCAGGTCTACGGCGCGGACGCCTGGGGTTGGCGCGGCTGGTTCGCGATCCATACCTGGATCGCGGCCAAGGGGGCCGGGCAATCCGCCTACACGGTCTATGAGGTGATCGGCTGGCGAGCCTCGCGGGGTTTGCCGGTGGTGCGCATCGAACAGGACTACCCGGACCGCCATTGGTACGGGGCGACGCCGCGTTTGCTCAAGGAGCACAGAGGAGACGAGGCCGAGGCGCTGATCGAGGCCGTGGACCGGGCCGCGAAAGCCTATCCCTGGCCGCAGGAGTACAAAGCCTTTCCCGGGCCGAACAGCAACACGTTCATCGCCTGGATCGGGCGGCAGGTCCCGGAGCTTGGGCTCGACCTCCCCTTCTCCGCCATTGGCAGCGGTTACGCTGATTCGCGGTGAGGGCGCGGCAATTTTTTTTAACGATCCACAAGGCTTTGCGTTGACGCCCTCATGGCTTCGTCCGTATTTCGTTGGCGACGCCAACCTGGAATATTCCGTTCGCCCACAACATTCGAGAAATCCATGACGAAGAGACTCGTTTCCATATTTTTCCTGCTGGCCCTGAGTTGTCTGTGTCTGTCCTTGAACCCCGCTTCCGCCCAGGAAAAGCCCAGGACCAAGGCCGCTCCGGTCCTGGCCGGCGAGGCGGTGCGCGGCACCATTCCCGTCACCCTGACCGCCGTGGGGACCGTCGAGGCCAGCGAGGTGGTGGAGATCAAGGCCCGCATCAACGGCCTGCTGCGCAAGGTGCACTTCGAGGAGGGCAGCGACGTGCGCGAGGGGGATCCTCTTTTTTCCCTCGATTCCCGCGATCTCGAGGCGAAGCTGCGCTCGGCACGGGCGGGCCTTGACCGGATCAGGGCCCAGCTGAAGAAGGCCGGCGAGGACAAGCGCCGCAACGACGACCTCCTGCGCCAGGGCCTCATCAGCCGCGATCAGCAGGAGACCACGGACACGGCCCTGGCCGCCCTCCAGGCCGAACTGCGCGAGGCTGAAGCCGCCGTGGAGGCGGCCGCCGTGGACCTGTCCCACGCCGAGATCCGCTCGCCCCTGAACGGTCGCACGGGCGTTCTCCAGCTGCACGCCGGCAACATGGTCAAGGCCAACGCCGACTCGCCCATGGTCGTCATCTCCCGCGTCGAACCGGTCAACGTACGCTTCGCCGTGCCCGAGGCCCATCTTGCAAAAATCATGGCCGCCCAGGCCAAGAGCCCCCTCGGGGTCACAGCCAGGCCCGCAGGGGTGAGCGAGGCCGTTTCCGGCAGCCTGTCCTTCATCGACAGCGCCGTGGATTCACGGACCGGCACCATCACCCTGAAGGCCCGCTTCGCCAATGCGGACCGTCAGCTCTGGCCCGGACAGTTCGCCGACGTGACCCTGGAGGTCGGGACCGTGCAGGACGCCGTCCTCGTGCCCGAGCGGGCCGTGGCTCCGGGGGCCGACGGTGAGTACGTCTTCGTCATCCTGGCGGACAATACCGTGGAGTACCGCACGGTCAGGACCGGGCTTCGCCACGGCGACCAGGTCGTCGTTGAGTCGGGCTTGAACGGCGGGGAGCGGATCGTTCTCGACGGCCACCTGCGCCTCACGCCCGGCGCGGCGGTGACCATCCGTAGCGAGGGCGGCGCCCCGGTCGAAGGTACGCCGGGAGCCGGCCAATGAACATCGCCGACCTCTTCATCCGCCGACCCGTGACCACGACCTTGGTCATGCTGGCCATCCTGGTCTTCGGGGTCATGAGCTACCGCATCCTGCCGGTCAGCGACTTGCCCAACGTGGACTTTCCGACCATTTCGGTTTCGGCCAACCTGCCCGGGGCCAGCGCCGAGACCATGGCCTCCACCGTGGCCACTCCCTTGGAAAGGCAGTTCGCGACCATCGCGGGCATCGATTCCATCAGCTCCACCAACACCCTGGGTTCCACGCGCGTGACCCTGCAGTTCGCCCTGGACCGCTCCATCGACGCCGCGGCCCAGGACGTGCAGTCGGCCATCGCCAAGGTCCAGCGCAAGCTGCCGCCGGACATGTCCAGCCCCCCGTCCTACCAGAAGGTCAACCCGGCCGACTCGCCCATCTTCTACCTGACCATGTCCTCGGCCACCCAGCCCATGTCCGTGGTCAACGAGTACGCCGACAACGTCATCGCCCCGCGCATCTCCATGATCGGCGGCGTGGCCCAGGTTTCGGTCTATGGGGCCAAGAAGTACGCGGTGCGCGTGCAACTCGACCCCAAGGCCCTGGCCGGGCGCGACGTGGGCCTCGAGGAGGTCGCGGGCGCCATCGACCGCTCCAACGTCAGCCTGCCCACGGGCACCCTGTACGGCGAGTTCACGGCCATGAACGTGCAGGCCAGCGGCAAGCTGATGGACGCGGCGGCCTTCCGGCCCCTGATCGTGACCTGGCGCAACGGGGCGCCCGTGCGCCTGCACGACCTGGGAGAGGTCGTCGACAGCGTGGAGAACGACAAGATCGCCAGCTGGCGCGGGGACACGCGGGCCATCGTCCTGGCCGTGCAGCGGCAGCCCGGCACCAACACCGTCGAGGTCGTGGACAACATCCGCAAGCTGCTGCCCGCCTTTTCCGAGCAGATCCCGGCCTCCATCGAGCTCAAGGTCCTCTACGACCGTTCCGAGTCCATCCGCGAATCCGTGGATGACGTGAAGTTCACCCTGCTGCTGACCATGGGCCTGGTCGTCGGCGTCATCTTCATCTTCCTGCGCAACGTGCGCGCCACGCTCATCCCGAGCATGGCCCTGCCCATGTCCGTGGTCGGCACCTTCGCCGTCATGCACCTGTGCGGGTACTCCCTGGACAACCTGTCCCTCATGGCGCTCATCCTGGCCGTGGGCTTCGTGGTCGACGACGCCATCGTCATGCTCGAGAACATCGTGCGCCACCTGGAGATGGGCAAGCCCGTGCTCCAGGCCGCCTTCGACGGCTCCAGGGAGATTTCCTTCACCATCCTGTCCATGACCATCTCCCTGGCCGCAGTGTTCATCCCGGTGCTGTTCATGGGCGGGATCGTGGGCCGGCTCTTCCGCGAGTTCGCGGTGGTCATCTCCGTGGCCATCCTCATCTCCGGCTTCGTGTCCCTGAGCCTGACGCCCATGCTGTGTTCCCGCTTCCTGAAAGGCACGCACGAGGTCCGGCACGGGGTGGTCTTCAGGGCATCGGAAAAGGTCTTCGACGGCCTGCTGGCCCTGTACCGCTGGAGCCTGGCGGCCTGCCTGCGGCATCACGTGCTGACCTTCCTCGTGTCCCTGGCGGTGCTGGCCGGGAGCGTGGTCCTGTTCCGCGACATGCCCAAGGGTTTCCTGCCCAGCCAGGACACGGGGCAGATCAACGGCGTGACCGAGGCCGTGCAGGGCATCAGCTACGAGAACATGGTCCGCAACCAGCTGGCCCTGCACGAGGTGCTGCAGGGAGAACCGGCAGTGGAGACCTTCATGTCCGTGGTCGGCGGCGGCGGCCCCAACGCCGCGGGCAACTCCGGCCGTTTCATGATCCGCCTCAAGAACCACGCCGAGCGCAACGAGACCGCCGACGAGCTCATCGCCAAGCTGCGCCCCAAGCTGAACACCCAGCCGGGCATCCAGACCTTCCTGGTCAACCCCCCGGCCATCAACATCGGCGGCCGCAGCTCCAAGAGCCTGTACCAGTACACCCTGCAGAGCCCGGACACCGACGAGCTCTACCGCTACGCCGTGATCATGGAGGAGAAGCTGAGAGGCCTGCCCCAGCTCCAGGACGTGACGAGCGACCTGCAGCTCAAGAACCCCGAGGTGCGTCTCCTGATCAACCGCGACAAGGCCGCGAGCCTGGGCGTGTCGCCCCGGGAGGTGGAGCTGGCCCTGCAGTCGGCCTTCGGTTCGCGGGAGGTCTCGACCATCTACGCGCCCACGGACAGCTACTCCGTCATCATGGAGCTCTTGCCCGACTACCGGCGCGACCCATCGGCCCTGTCCCTCCTGTACGTCCGCACCGGGGACGGCAGGCTCGCGCCCCTGGACACCCTCGTGGACACGACCACAGGCGTCGGCCCGCTGTCCGTGAACCATTCCGGGCAGCTGCCGTCGGTGACCCTGTCCTTCAACCTGCGCCCCGGCGTTTCCCTGGGCGAGGCCACGGCCGCCGTGGAGGCCCTGTCGGCGCAGACCCTGCCCGACACCTTCAGCGCGAGCTTCCAGGGCACGGCCCAGGCCTTCCAGAGCTCCCTGAAGAACATGAGCCTGCTGCTCGTTCTGGCGGTGCTGGTCATCTACATCGTGCTGGGCATCCTGTACGAGTCCTTCATCCATCCCCTGACCATCCTGTCAGGCCTGCCCTCGGCCGGCTTCGGGGCGCTCCTGACGCTCAAGCTTTTCGGAATGGATCTCAACCTGTACGGGTTCGTGGGCATCATCATGCTCATCGGCATCGTCAAGAAGAACGCCATCATGATGATCGACTTCGCCCTGGAGGCCCAGCGGGAAGGGAACAAGACCCCGGCCGAGGCCATCTTCGAGGGCTGCCTGGTGCGCTTTCGGCCCATCATGATGACCACCATGGCCGCCATCATGGGCACCATGCCCATCGCCGTGGGCTACGGCGCGGGCGGCGACGCGCGCCAACCTCTGGGTCTGTGCGTGGTCGGCGGCCTGATCACCTCGCAGCTTCTGACCCTCTACATCACCCCGGTCTACTACATGTACCTGGACAAGGCCGGCCGTTTCGTGCGGCGGGCTTTCGGGGGCAAGGCCGAAGCCTAGGACCGTTCGGCGTCCGGGAGGATCGCCGCGAAACGAAAAGCCCCGCGATCTTTCGATTGCGGGGCTTCGTTCATTTCCTGGCGAACAGCTTCAGTTTTTGAGCTTCAATGCGATTTTGGCCAAATGCCTGGCCTGGAAGCGCACTCCTTCCAGGTCGTTCTCCGAGGGCTGGCGCGAGCCGTCGCCGCCGGCGATGGTGCTTGCCCCGTAGGGCGAGCCGCCGGTGATCTCGTCCATGCGCATCTGGCCCTGGAAGGCGTAAGGCAGGCCGACCACGATCATGCCCTGGTGCAGGAGGAAGGTGTGGAAGGACAGGATGGTCGATTCCTGGCCGCCATGCTGCGTCGCGGAGGATGTGAACACGCCGCCTGGTTTGCCGACCAAGGCTCCTTGCGCCCACAAGCCGCCCGTGGCGTCCAGGAATTGTCTCATCTGACCGGTCATATTGCCGAAGCGGGTCGGCGATCCGAAAAAGATGGCGTCGGCTTCGGCCAGTTCGTCCACCGTGGCCACCGGCACGTCGGCCTGGGCCTTGGCGGAGTCCAGGGCGCCCATCTTGGTCAGCACCTCGTCGCTCAGGGTTTCGGGGACGCGGCGCAGGGCCACCTCCACTCCGGGTATTTCAAGGGCGGCCGCTGCCGCCGCTTCTGCCATGGTGCGGATATGTCCGTAGGTGGAATAATAGACGATAAGCATTTTCATAAGCTCTCTCCATGTGATCCGGGTTGGTTGAGGAGGTCATGGTCCACAATTAATAGGTACTGATATTGGCAGTATCGTGGCGAGAGTCAAGGGCGGAGGACAAGATAAATTGAATGATCCGGTCTGTGTCGGATTTGCGGAGCGCCTTTTGAAGCGATGGAAGGCCAGTCGGTGCCGGCTCGCATGAGGCAAGCCGGCGCGGAAGCGGTCAGCCTTCGGCCAGCTGCCGCTCCCAGGCCTTTTGCTGGGCGCGCGTCTGGGGCCAGGTCGGGTTGTCCGCGAAGCCATGGGCCAGGTCCGGGCGCACCGAAACAACACGCTCCGTTCCGCCGCGTTCGATGGACACGTCCACGGCATCCCCGTGTTTTCTGGCCTTGGGAGAAAAGGACGCCAGGCAGGCCGCAGCCTCGGCCAGGGCTTCATCCGTCCAGTCCTGCCCGGGAACCGGAATGCCCACGGCGTGCGGGCCGGGAAAATTTTTGAGGACGAAGACATACTGTTCGGGGCGGACCAGTTTCAGGAGCTTCTGGTTGTCCTTGTGGTCCCGGCCCATGACCATCCAGTGGCCGGTAGGCGCGCCTGCTTCGCTGCGCCAGAGCTGGCGTCCGACATTGGCCAGGTCGAAATACGAGGCCAGCGGCTTGGGAAATGTGCGCAGAATGGGCCAGTAGCGCCGGGCCGATTCGCGTTCGCCCAGGCGGCATCCGCCGGCTTGGGTCGGGATTTTGGTCACGCCCAGGGTTTTGGCCAGGGCGTATTGCCCCTTGCGCCCCCTGCCGACCAGGGACGGCAGGCTGGCGCGGTCCACGAATCCCGATTCCTCCATGGGCGTCACCGGGAGCAGTCCGGCGCTCAAGGGCCGCAGCAGCACGTCGCGGACTTCCGCCTCGTTGCGGATGATGTTCAGGGTGTCGGCGCGTTGCGACATGGGCCGTTGCCCGAGAACCTCGCCGGAGATGATGTACGAAGCCCCGTAGACCGGCAGCAGTTCCTTGGCCCGGCGCAGCATCAGGATCTTGCAGTCCACGCAGGGATTGAGGACCTTGCCGAAACCGTGGGGAGGAAACGCGGCCATGAGATCGACAAATTCCTGTCCCACGTCGATGGCGGTGATGGGGAAGCCGTATTCCCGTTCCCACTCGGGAATCTGGCCGGGCTTGCCGAAAAAAGGGCTGACGAAATGCAGGCCCAGGACCTTGTGCCCGAGACTCTGCATCAGTTTGCTGGCCAGGATGCTGTCCAGGCCGCCGGAAAAAAGGGAAAGCGCGTCAAACGTGTTCATGCCCCGTGCTGCTAGCCAAAGCCCGGCCTCGGCGCAAGAACGAAAAATTCATGTCCGCTACCCATTTTCACGCACCCTGCGGGAATTGTATGAATTTCCCGAGCCCCTGAAGAATTGTCTTCCAAGACCATATTTGCTACGAGTCCGTGCTTGTCCGTTTTTCGGAAACCCCAACTTTCATGGAGCTGCTCATGGCCCGACCAAAAACCGTTTCTCCCGAAGATGCCCGCCGCGAAGCCCTGGAAACCGCGCTGGCCACAATCGAGCGCCGTTACGGCCTGGGCTCGGTCATGCGTCTTTCCGATACATCCCATCAGGTGGTCCCGGTCATTCCCACGGGTTCCATCGGCCTCGATCTGGCACTGGGCGTGGGCGGCATCCCGCGTGGCCGGGTCACTGAAATTTTCGGGCCGGAATCTTCCGGCAAAACCACCCAGGCCCTGCACATCATCGCCGAGGCCCAGAAGCGCGGCGGCGTGGCGGCCTTCATCGACGCCGAGCATGCCCTGGACATCAATTACGCCCGCAGGCTCGGGGTCAAGACCGAGGACCTGCTCATCTCCCAGCCCGACTACGGCGAGCAGGCCCTGGAGATCGCGGACATGCTGGTCCGCTCCAGCGCCGTGGACGTGGTCGTGGTCGACTCCGTGGCCGCCCTCATCCCCCAGGCCGAACTGGAGGGGAACATGGGCGAGACCCAGGTCGGCGGACAGGCCCGGCTCATGTCCCACGCCATGCGCAAGCTGACCGGCACCATCCACAAGTCGCGCACGTCCATCATCTTCATCAACCAGCTGCGCATGAAGATCGGCATGACCGGCTACGGCAGCCCCGAAACCACCACCGGCGGCAATGCGCTCAAGTTCTACGCCTCCGTGCGCCTGGACCTGCGCCGCATCCAGACTTTGAAAGACAAGGAAGAGTCCTACGGCAACCGGGTGCGGGTCAAGGTCGTCAAGAACAAGATGGCTCCTCCCTTCCGCGAGGCCGAGTACGACGTGCTCTTCGGCACCGGCATCTCCCGCGTCGGCGAATTGCTCGATCTGGGAGTCGAACAGGGCATCGTGGACAAGAGCGGCGCCTGGTACGCCTTCGGTTCCGAGCGGCTAGGCCAGGGCAAGGAGAACGTGCGGGCGTTCCTGCAGGACAACGACGACCTGCGTTTGCAGATCGAACGCGCCCTGCTCGAACATCTGGGCATGCCGGTCGCGGAAGAGGCGGCCGCCGCAGCCGCGCCGGAAATTGCCGAGTAGGGCTTGCGCGGTTTTTCGAGAAATCAGAGGCATGAATTCACCTTCACGGGCGCGCGTCCGTAAGGGTGAATCCATGCCTTTCACCATATCATGCCCTGACGAGAACAGGGCGCAACGAGGTAGACAACGTGATCAGCGCCGGTGAAATCCGTAAACGGTTCTTGGAATATTTCGAAAAGCACGGGCACAGCGTGCAGCCCAGTTCTTCCCTGGTGCCCCAGGACGACCCGACCCTGCTTTTCACCAACGCGGGCATGGTCCAGTTCAAGAAGATCTTTCTGGGCCAGGAAAAGCGCGACTACACCAGGGCGGCCACGTCCCAGAAATGCCTGCGCGTGGGCGGCAAGCACAACGATCTGGAAAACGTGGGCCGCACGGCGCGTCACCACACCTTTTTCGAGATGCTCGGCAATTTTTCCTTTGGCGACTACTTCAAGGAGGACGCCATCCGCTTCGCCTGGAATTTCGTGACCGGGGAGCTGGGGCTGGACAAGCAGAAGCTCTATGTCTCGATCTTCCGCGACGACGACGAGGCCGGCGAGTTGTGGCAAAAAGTGGCCGGAGTGCCCACGGAACGCATTTTCCGCCTGGGCGAGAAGGACAATTTCTGGGCCATGGGCGACACCGGCCCCTGCGGTCCCTGCTCCGAAATCTACGTGGACCAGGGCGAGGACATGGCCTGCGGCCCGGACTGCGGCATCGGCAAGTGCGACTGCGACCGGTACCTGGAGATCTGGAACCTGGTCTTCATGCAGTTCAACCGCTCCGAGGACGGAACCCTGACTCCCCTGCCCAAGCCCAGCATCGACACGGGCATGGGTCTGGAGCGCATCACGGCCGTGTGCCAGGGCAAGCGCTCCAATTTCGACACCGACCTCTTCCAGGGCCTTATCCAGGCCATGGCCAAGAAGGCGGGCGTGGCCTACCATCAGGGCGAGGACTCGGACACGGCGCTACGCGTCATCGCCGACCACAGCCGCTCCATCGCCTTCCTGCTGGCCGACGGCATGCTTCCGTCCAACGAAGGGCGCGGCTACGTGCTGCGCCGTCTGATTCGCCGCGCCTATCGTTTCGGCAAGCTGCTCGGCTTTGACCAACCGTTCCTGTGCGACACCACGGCCCAGGTCGTGAGCGAGATGGGCGGCACCTTTCCGGAGCTGGTCGCCAGCCGGGAATTCATGGTCCGCGTCGTGCGTCAGGAGGAAGAACGTTTTGGCGAGACCCTGGACAAGGGTCTGCGCATCCTGGAGGACGAAATGGCGTCTCTGGCTGCGGCAGGCAGCAAGACCATTTCCGGCGAAACGGCATTCAAGCTTTACGACACCTATGGTTTCCCACTCGATATCGTCAACGATATCGCTGAGAAACAGGGTTTTTCCGTGGACGAGGCGGGTTTTCGCGAGCACATGTCCGTGCAGAAAAGGAAATCCAAGCAGGCCTGGGCCGGATCCGGCGACAAGGGTCTGGCCGGGCAGTTCGCGGCGCTCATGGGCGGTGGGCTGGAGTCGGAATTCATCGGCTATGATTGCCTGGCCGCGACCAGCCGTATCGTCGCCCTGCTCGACGGGGAAGGCCAACCCGTCGAGCGTCTGGACTCGGGCGTTGGCTTCATGGTCACCCTGAGAACGCCGTTCTACGGGGAATCCGGCGGCCAGATGGGCGACACGGGCCGGGTGCAGGCCCCCACGGGAAGCGCCCGCGTCCTCGACACGTTAAAGCCCGCACCCGCGCTGATCGTGCACAAGATCGAAATCGGCAGCGGTGAAATCCTGGCCGATCAGGAAGTGGAACTTTTTGTGGAAGAAGGGGAACGCATCGCCACCGCGCGCAACCATTCCGCCACCCATCTCTTGCACGCGGCCCTGCGCCGGGTGCTGGGCGAGCATGTCAAGCAGGCCGGCTCCCTGGTCGGGCCTTCGCGTCTGCGTTTCGACTTCACGCACATTTCGGGCCTCTCTGCGGAAGAGCTGCAGAAAGTCGAGGACGAGGTCAACCGTGCCATTCTGGCCGACGCGCCCATCGTCACCCAGATCATGAGTTATGACGCGGCGGTGAGCGAAAAGCAGGCCATGGCCCTTTTCGGTGAAAAATACGAGGCCGATGTGCGCGTGGTGGAGATGGCCGGGGAATCCGTTGAGCTTTGCGGCGGCACCCACCTGTCCTCCACGGGCCAGGCCGGGTCGTTCGCCATTCTGTCCGAGGCGGGTATCGCCGCCGGGGTGCGGCGCATCGAGGCCCTGACCGGCTGGGATGCCCTGCGCCATTGGCAGGCCCAGCGCGAAGAGGTGCGCATGGCGGCTTCCGCGCTCAAGGCCGCTCCGCACGAGCTGGGCAGGAAGATCGCGGCCCTGCAGGATCAGGCCAAGATGCTGGCCAAGGAACTGCAAGCCTTGCAGGCCAGGGTCATGTCCGAGAGCGGCAAGGATCTGGCATCGGAGGCCAAGGACATCGCAGGCGTCAAGGTGCTGACCCGGAAGGTGGACGCGCCGGACATGAATGCCTTGCGCAATCTCATGGACGACCTGCGCTCCAAGATCGCCAGCGGCATCGTCGCCTTGGCCGCCGAGATCGACGGCAAGGCCATGCTCGTGCTCGCGGTCAGCAAGGACCTGCATGGCCGTTACACGGCTCCGGCCCTGATCAAGGAAGTCTCGGCGGAGATCAAGGGCGGCGGCGGCGGCCGTCCCGACCTGGCCCAGGCCGGAGGCTCGGAACCGGCGGGCATCGATCGGGCCCTGGCCAGGCTGGAAGCGTTTCTGGCGCAATGAAGCAGTCAAGGGCCGCCGTCAGGCGGCCCTTGAACGTTTGGGCAGGAGCATTTTTTGGTCGTGGAGCAGTCGGATCTAGGCCATGATGCTGATCATCGGGGCCGCGCTGCGCAGGTTGGCCTGGCGTCCGTAGGCCATGGCGCCCAGCCGCTGGGTGGTCGCGCTGGTCGAGTAGGCTCCGGCGGGCGCGTAGGGGCGCACATGCTGGGTCAGGTACTGCAATTCCAGTTCCTGGGCGAAGTCCTTGAGAATTTTCGGGGCGGGCTCGTCAAGGGAGACGTTCTGGGTGCTCAGACTGACGCCGAGCTTGCCGAGTTGCAGGGCGATGGTGCGCGTGGAGACGCGGGCCGAAAGCATGTCCCTGGATGCCCCCCAATTCGCATCGGAGCCGAGGCTCTGGCTGGAATAGGAACTGATGGGGTCGAGGGTCATGGGGCGAATCCTTCCGGTGCGGTGTTTATCCCAACATACGATCGTCGGCGAATTTTGACAAGTATGAGACGACAGGCCGGAGGCCCGACCGTTTTTTCAACAAACCCTCCGAGTTAGGCCGACAAAGCGCGCGCGGCCCAACGTTCTCCCGCTTGTCACTTTCGTATTCTCCCGATACACAACCGGTTCCGGGCATTGGCCAGGAGCCGGTTTTTCGCGCTTTTGCGCATCGAATCAGTTACCGTTTCGCCGTTGTCAGCAACGGATACATTTAGGATATATTATGGCTCAATACGTTGGTGTTTCCTTCAGACGCCAGGGACAGATATACTACTTCGTGGCCACCCCGTTCGTGCTCTCCATGCACGACTGGGTCCTGGTCAAGACCGAGGAGGGCATCGGGTTCGGCGAGATCGTGGCCCTGCGCGACGCTCTGCCCGAAGGCCTTGATCCGGAGTCGGTCAAGCCTATCTACCGTCCGGCCACGGCCGAGGATATGGAAATAGGCCGCGAAAACGATGAATTGGCCAAGGATGCCCGCAAATACTGCCAGAAATCCATGGCCCGGATGAACCTGGACATGAAGCTGGTGGATGTTGAGATCTATTTCGACAAAAGCAAGATGATCTTCTACTTCACGGCTCCGGGCCGGGTCGATTTTCGGGAGCTGGTCAAGGATCTGGTGCGCAATTACCGCACGCGCATCGAGTTGCGCCAGATCGGCGTGCGCCACGAGACCCAGATGATCGGGGCGCTTGGCAATTGCGGACAGATGTGCTGCTGCCGCCGTTATTTGCGTCGCTTCGAACCGGTGACCATCAAAATGGCCAAGGATCAGAATCTTTTTTTGAATCCGGCCAAAATTTCAGGGGTTTGCGGACGTCTGCTATGCTGTCTGGCCTATGAGAAGGATAATTACGCGGATTTTCAACGCCGCGCGCCCAAACTGGGCCGCCGCTACATGACCACGCAGGGGCCCATGAAGACCTTGCGGGCCAACATGTTCCGCGACTCGGTCAGCGTTTTGAACGAGGCCGGGGACGAGCTGGATTTTTCTTTGGCGGATTGGGCGGAGATGGTTCTCCCCGATCAGCCGCGCATGGCCGCCCGTGACGATTCCGCTTCCGATGACGTTCCGGCTGAGCTGGCCGCGCTGATGGATCCGGAAGTCAGGGGCGGTGCCGCCCGGCAGGACCGTCGTCCCAAGCCCGGGCGCAGGGATCAGCGCCCCCGTCCGGGGGGTGATCGCCCCCAGGGTCCTCGTTCTGAGCGGGGCGATCGTTCCGAGCGCCCTGAACGTCCAGCTTCCGACCGTCCCGATCGAGCGGACCGTCCCGACGACTCCAGGCGCGCGGAGCGCGCCGATCGAACGGATCGTCCTCCCCGTCCTGGCCGCTCCGATCGTTCCGACCGGGGGCCTTCGCGTTCCGGCGGGGACGAAACCGGGGCTGCGGGCGCGGACCGTCCCGACGGCAAGCCGGAGGGTTCCGGTCCGCAACGCAAGGAGTTCCGGCCCAAGGACAAGCGGCGCAAACCCGGTCCCGGACGCAGGGACCATTCCCCCAAGCCTCCTGAGCAGCAATAACTTCCGGTAGACAAGGAGTACCGCTTTGAAACCGTTCTTCATATCCACGCCCATCTATTACGTGAACGCCCGGCCCCATCTCGGGCACGGATATACGACCATCGTCGCCGACAGCGTGAGCCGCTTTCATCGGCTCAAGGGTGACGCCACCTTTTTTCTGACCGGCACCGACGAGCATGGCGACAAGATCGTGCAGGCAGCCGAGGCGGCCGGGCAGGATCCCAAGACCTATTCCGACACCATCAGTCAGCTTTTCAAGGACCTCTGGCCCGTGCTGGAGGTGAGCAACGATCAGTTCATCCGCACCACCGACCTGCGGCACAAGGCCTGCGTGCGCCAGGTATTGCAGGCCGTGTTCGACAAGGGCGACATCTATTTCGACGAGTACGGTGGGCATTACTGCTTCGGATGCGAGCGCTTCTACACGGACAAGGAACTGGTGGACGGCAAGTGCCCGGATCATCAGACCGTGCCGACCTTCATCAAGGAGAAGAACTACTTCTTCCGCATGAGCAAATATCTCGAGCCGTTGCGCGAGCACATCGAGGCCAACCCGGACTTCATCCAGCCCGAGCGCTATCGCAACGAAGTCCTGTCCATGCTCAAGGAGGACCTGGGCGATCTGTGCATTTCCCGGCCCAAGACGCGTCTGACCTGGGGCATCGAGCTGCCCTTCGACTCCGATTTCGTGACCTACGTGTGGTTCGACGCTCTCATCAACTACATCTCCGCGCTGGGCTACCCGGACGGCGAGGATTTCCGCAAATACTGGTCCGGGGCGCATCATCTGGTGGCCAAGGACATCTTGAAGCCGCACGCCATCTTCTGGCCGACCATGCTCATGTCGGCCGGCATCCCGCTGTACAAGGGGCTGCGCGTGCACGGCTACTGGACGGTGAACGAGACCAAGATGTCCAAGAGCATCGGCAATGTGGTCGCGCCCCTGGACATGGCCCAGAAATACGGTCTGAGCGCTTTTCGCTATTTCCTGCTTTCGGAGATGAGCTTCGGCCAGGATTCCTCGTTCAGCGAGGACGCGCTGGTGGGACGCTTCAATGCCGATCTGGCCAACGATCTGGGCAACCTCTTTTCGCGCAGCCTGTCCATGACCCACAAGTATTTCGGCGGTGTGGTCCCCGAGTGCGGCGAACTGCAGGATCTGGATCGCGAAGTGCTTGAGATCGGGCATAACGCCATGGCCAATTTCCAGAGCCAGTTCGAGCATTTCCAGTTCTCCAGGGCGCTCAAGTCGCTGTGGGAACTGGTTCGGCACCTGAACAAGTACATCGATTCCTCGGCCCCCTGGACCCTGTATAAGAACAAGGATATGAACCGGTTGGGGACGGTCATTTACGTCATACTCGAAGGCATGCGCAAGGTGGCCGTGCATCTCTGGCCCGTCATGCCGTCCACGAGCGAGACCATGCTTGCCCAGCTTGGCGCCAAATTCAGCCTGGAAGGCACGGACCTCGAAGCAGAGACCTCGTCCTGGTTCGGTCTGGCTCCGGGCACACCCGTGGCCGAGCGCTCCAATCTCTTCCCCCGCCAGGACTTGGCGCAGAGGGAGGAAAAGGCCGTCGAACCCAAGAAAGCCAAACCCGAGAAGGAGCAGAAGGCGGCAGCCAAAATCGATATGGCCTGTCCGGACTGCATCGAGTTCGAGGACTTCGCCAAGGTCGATCTGCGCGTGGGCACGGTGCTTGAGGCGACGCCGCACCCCGAGGCGGACAGGCTGCTCGTGCTCAAGGTGGATGCGGGCGAGGACAGCCCCAGGCAGGTGGTGGCCGGCATCGCGGAATTCTTCAAGCCCGAGGAACTGGTGGGCAGGCAGGTGGTCGTGGTCTTCAACCTGAAGCCGCGCAAGTTGCGCGGCCTGGTCTCCCAGGGCATGGTTCTGGCGGTGAAGAAGGAAGGCGGCCTGGCGTTGCTTGGGCCGAGTTCGGAAGTGGCCGACGGGGGCAAGGTGTCCTGATTTCGCTCCTGCCTTGACTCGCATCGACGAGCCCACCCCGTTGTCCGGAGTGGGCTCTTTTTTTTCGCGGGCTAGAACAGCCCGCTGATCACGCCCTTTTCGTCGATGTCGATCTTCTCCGCCGAGGGCACTTCCGGCAGGCCGGGCATGCGCATCATGTTGCCGGTGATGGGCACCAGAAAGCGCGCGCCGGACGCGATCTCGACTTCGCGCACCGTGGCCACGAAGTCGCGCGGGCGGCCGCGCAGCCCCGGCTGATCCGAAAGCGAGCTCTGCGTCTTGGCGATGCACACGGGCAGCCCTTCCAGACCGAGCTGTTTGACTTTTTCCAGATCCTTCAGGGCGCCGGGGGCGTATTCCACGGAAGCCGCTCCGTAGACCCGGGTGGCGATGATCTCGATCTTCTCGCGCACGCTCTGTTTCCAGTCGTAAAGGGGCTTGTAGTGCGCGTTGCACTGGTCGGCCGTGGCCGCGACCAGTTCGGCCAGCTCCTCGGCCCCTTCCCCGCCCTTTTCCCATGCCTCCATGACCGCCGCCTGCACGCCCATGAACTGGCAGTGATCGAGGATGACCTGATGCTCCTCGTCCGTGTCCGTGGCGAAGCGGTTGATGGCCACGATGGGCGTGAGATGAAAGAGGCGCACGTTCTCGATCTGCTTGGTCAGGTTCTCCAGGCCCCGGGCCAGGGCCTTGGCGTTGGGCACGGCCAGGTGCGCAAGCTCCACGCCTCCGTGGTATTTGAGCGCCCGCACCGTGGCCACCAGGACCACGGCGCAGGGGTCGAAGCCGGCGGACTGGCATTTGATGTCCAGGAATTTTTCCCCGCCCAGGTCGAAGCCGAAACCCGCCTCCGTGACCACATAGTCCGAGAGGCAAAGCCCCGTGCGGGTGGCGATGACCGTGTTGGTGCCCTGGGCGATGTTGGCGAAGGGGCCGCCGTGCATGATGGCCGGATTGCCCTCCAGGGACTGGATCAGGTTGGGCTTGACGGCGTCCTTCAGGAGCGCGGCCATGGCCCCGTGCGCGTTCAGGTCGCGGGCGTGGATGGGCTCGCGGCCAAAGGTGAAGCCGAGGAAGATTTCGCCCAGGCGGCGCTTCAAATCCGGGAGGTCGTCGGCCAGACAGAGGATGGCCATGATTTCCGAGGCGGCCGTGATGTCGAAGCCCGTTTCACGGGGAACGCCGTGGGAAAGGCCGCCCAGTCCGCAGACCATGCGCCGAAGCGAGCGGTCGTTCATGTCCATGACGCGCTTCCAGGCCACGGTGCGACCGTCGAGGTTGAGCGATCGGCTCTTGCTTTGCAGGTTGTTGTCGATGAGGGCGGCCAGAAGGTTGTTGGCCTTCTCGATGGCCGCGAAGTCGCCGGTGAAATGCAGGTTGATGTCCTCCATGGGCAAAAGCTGCGAGTAGCCGCCGCCCGTGGCGCCGCCCTTGATGCCGAAGACCGGGCCCAGCGAGGGCTCGCGCAGCACGACCATGGACTTCTTGCCGATGCGGTTCAGGCCGTCATTGAGGCCAATGGACACCGTGGTCTTGCCTTCGCCCGCCGGGGTGGGGGTGATGGCGGAGACCAGGATGAGCTTGCCGTACTTGCACTGGTCCTTTTCAGCCAGGGCCAGGGGCAGCTTGGCCTTGTGCTTGCCATAGGGTTCGAACTGATCGTCCCCGAGGCCGAGTTTGGCCGCGATGTCGCGGATGTGGTGCATCTTGGCTTTCTGGGCGATGGCGATGTCGGACTGCACGGCCTTGGGCATGGGACTCTCCTGGCTTATTTGTGTTCGGGACAGAAGGGACAGAGGCACTGTTCGAGTTCAAGTTCGTAACCGAAGCGTTCGCGAACGGTTTTGCGGCAGATGGCCACCAGTTCGAGCACGTCGCTGCATGTGGCGTTGTCGACGTTGACGATGAATCCCGCGTGTTTTTCCGAGACCTGCGCGCCGCCTACGCGCAGGCCCTTGAGGCCCGCCTGGTCGATGAGCTGGGACGCGTACGCGCCCTGGGGGCGCTTGAAGACGCTGCCTGCGGAGGGAAATTCCAGGGGCTGCTTTTCCTTGCGCCTGGCCAGAATTTCCTTTCGCTTGGCCAGGAGCGGTCCGGGATCGGACTGCGGCAGGTTCCAGGTTCCGGACAGGATGACCGTTTCGCGCAGGGCGGGGGCCTGGCGGTAGCCGAACCCGCATTCCTCTTTGGGAATCTCGACGATGCTTCCATCCGTGGTCAGGACCGTGACGCTGACGAGATGATCCGATATCTCATGTCCATAGGCGCCGGCGTTCATGAACAAGGCCCCGCCCAGGGTGCCGGGGATGCCCGAGAGGCATTCGATCCCACCCAGCCCTTCGCGCAGGCATCCGAGCACCCATGCGTCCATGGTCTTGCCCGCCTGGGCATGCGCCATGGAGCCGCTTCTGGAGCAGGCGGTCATTTCGCTGGTGGAAATGATGGGCAAAAGGATTTCGTTGTCCGGAAAGAGGGTGTTGGCCCCGCCGCCGTGAATCCAGAAACCGGTGTTCTCGGCTCTGAATCTGCGAACGATTTCCACCAGTTCCTGCGGGTCGGCAGGAAAAAAAACGTCTTTCGCCACGCCTCCGATGCGGAAGGTGCAGTAGTTTTTGAGGGGTGTGTTTTGAAGGTGCTTCATGCTGTCTTCCTAGAATACTCCCGCTGCCGTAAGGGTGCAATATTGCGGTGCGGCCTTTGACCATGTAGGGAACAGATAACCTTGCCGGAAATCATGCCGGCCGAACCGGAGCGCGCGGAGTTTGCGGGGGCTGGAATCCGCGCTTTATGTAGACGCATTCTACAGGCACCGTTGGTTTAAAACAAATTATAATTATTCGAGACAATTATGAAGCTTTCAGCGAAATCCAGATATGCGTCCAGAATCCTGCTCGATTTGGCCCTGCACAATGAGGGCGTGCCCCACCGCGTCAATGACATTTCCGAGCGTACGGGCATCACCGTGCCGTTCATCGAACAAATCATCAAGCCCCTGAAGCATGCCGGAATGGTCGCGAGCAAGCGCGGCGCCGCGGGCGGGCATCAGCTGAGCCGCCCGGCGGAGAAGATCACCCTCGGGGATATCGTGCGCATCATGGAGGGCTCCGTGGAGCTTTCCGTCTGCCTGGCCGACCCCGAATTGTGCGAGCGGGCGGACGTCTGCCTGACCCGTGCGGCCTGGCAACGGGCAACGGACGCCATGCTGCGCGAGCTGGACACCATCACCCTGGCCGAACTGGCCAAGGGTGCGCCCAATTGCTGCCAGCTGGCCGACGATTATTTCGAGCGCGATCGCCTGCGCCCTGTTTGACAAAGATTTTCTCCGCTGTCAGGAAGCACTGTTCGGCCCGTCCGGGCGGACATTTTTCGTATCTGGAGGACGCATGACCATTCCTTCCGGCTTTCAATTTTCCACTGCGCAATGCGGTTTCAAGCGCCCGGGGCGTTCGGACCTGGGACTCGTGGTCAGCACCGTTCCGGCCAAGGCCGCCGGAGTCTTCACCACCAACCGCTTCCAGGCCGCGCCTGTGCTCGTGGCCAGGGAGAATCTTGAGAAGAAAGGCGCGGGCATCCGCGCCATCGTGGTCAATTCCGGCCAGGCCAACGCCTGCACGGGCCAGATGGGTGTGGACAATTGCCGGGCCACCCTGGAGATGCTTTCCGCCCTCGGTCTTGAACCCTCCTCCATCCTGCCTGCGTCCACCGGCGTCATCGGCGACCAGCTCAAGATGGACCTGTGGGAAAAGGGGGTTCCCGCCCTGCGCGACAATCTCGGGCGGGTGGGTCTGGTGGACATGGCCCGGGCCATCATGACCACGGACACCTTTCCCAAGCTGGCCGCGCGCGAGGTGGAGCTTTCTTCCGGCACTGTCAGGCTGGCGGGCTTTTGCAAGGGCGCGGGCATGATCTGCCCGAACATGGCCACCATGCTCGGTTTCATCCTGTGCGACGCCGGTGTGGAGCGGGAGTGGTGGCAGGCCGCATTGGTCCGCTGCGTGGACAAGAGCTTCAACGCCATCACCGTGGACGGCGACACGAGCACCAACGATTGCGTCCTGGCCCTGGCCAACGGGACAGCCGCCGAGGCGCTCGGGGCGGATCTGGCGCTCCTTGAGGAGGCCCTGCTCGAAATCTGCCAGGACCTGGCCTACATGATCGTGCAGGACGCGGAGGGCGGAACCAAGGTCATGCGCATAACGGTGCGCGGCGCGGCCAGCATGGCCGATGCGCAGCTGGCCGCGCGGGCCGTGGGCAATTCCCCGCTGGTCAAGACCGCCCTGTACGGCCGCGACCCCAACTGGGGCCGCATCGTGGCCGCCCTGGGCCGCAGCGGTGCCGCTTTTGAACCCGACGATGTGGTCGTGCGCATCGCGGGCATGACCATTTTCCGTCAGGGCACGCCGGTCAAGGCGGACTGGGACAGCCTCCTGGCATCGGCCCTGCGCCGGGACATGGTGGATATCGACCTGGAGCTTTTCGCCGGTGAGGCCGAGCTTACGCTCATGGCTTCCGATTTCACCGAGGAGTACATCAAGATCAATGCTGAATACCGAACCTGAAGCCAAGCTCATGGCGGATCAAACCTGGCAGCGTCTGGCCGATTTTGTTTTCGAGCTTGGCATGTTGCGCAAGACTCCACGCACCGGATACCAGTTTTTGGGGTCCGGGGCCGAAAACGTGGCCGAGCATTCTTTCCGCACGGCCATGATCGGCTACATGCTGGCGCGCAAATGCGGCGCGGATGTGGCCAGGACCGTTTTCCTGTGCCTTTTCCATGACGTGCACGAGGCCCGCATCGGCGATTTCAACTACGTCAACCGTATCTACAACACGAGCAACCCGGTCCTGGCCATCACCCATGCCCTGGAGGGCACGGGCCTGCGGCAGGAGGCGCTTGAACTCTGGCACGAACTGGAGGCCGGCGTGACTCTTGAATCCCGGCTCGCCCAGGATGCGGACCAACTCGATTTCATCGCCAACCTGAAGGAAGAACTGGATCTGGGAAACCCTTATGCCTCCAAATGGCTGGAGCACGCGGTGCTGCGCCTCAAAACCGACCCGGCCCTGGAGCTTGCCCGCGCCATACAGGCCACGGATCAGTCCGACTGGTGGTTTGTGAGGCCGGACGAGTCCTGGTGGCGCAAGGGGAACGGCAAGCCCCGCCCCTAGCGGACCATGACAGAGTCAGAGGCAAACAGGTCCCGGCGTGGACGAATGGCGCTGAGTTTTCTTCTGGCCCTGTGCCTGCACGCCGTTCCCGCCTGGCTTGTCGTTTTCGGTCCTCTGTACGGCCTGCCCAGCATCCTTGAACTCAATCTCGACACCATCAACATGTACCGAGAACGCATTTTCCGGGAACAGGCGGCCCGGGGCGTTTCGGGCCGGGAGGCCTTGCCGTTGCATATCTCCATGGACGTGCGCTCCCAGCCGGAGATCGGCAAGCGCGTCTCCAAGCCGCGCAGCGAAGCGGACCTGCGGCGCGCCCGCGACGTGCAACGCGCCATTCGAGGGCTCTGGGAATCAATGTCTCCGGACAGCACCGGTTACGCCCTGGTAAGCCTGAGCGTCATGGCCGACGGGCGCATCGGCGAGTTCGTGGTCAACCGCGTCTCCGGCGACGAAGAGTTCCAGGCTTTTCTGCTTTCTTTTCTCTTCACGCTCAAATCCACCTACGAGGGATCCGCCGGTCCCGGCGAGCCGCTCTGGATCGAGTGCGAATTCGTGATCCAGCCGCTGGGGTCCAAGAGGGCCTCATGATTGTCGCGGTCATGTCCGATACGCATCTGGAGCAGCCGGATTCCCAGCTGGCCGCGATCTTCGAGCGGTACTGCCGCGAAGCGGACGTCCTTCTGCATTGCGGAGACCACCATGGCGAGGAGACGTGGTCCTTCCTGAATTCCCATCCGAACTTTTACTCGGTGCAAGGCAATTGCGATCCGCTGTCCATAAGCGCCTCCGCTCCCATGCTGCGGGAATTGGACCTGAACGGATTCCGGTTGGGCATGGGGCATGGCTGGGGCCCGCGGTCCAGAGTGGGGGACGCGGTGGCCAGCCAGTTCAGCGACGTGGACATCGTCTGCTACGGGCACACGCACATCAGGGATTGGCGCAAATCCGACACGGGCGTCTGGCTGCTCAACCCCGGTTCTCTGTTCTGGCCCCGGTCCGGGCCCGGAGGCATGGCCCGGTTGCATTTGTCGGCTGGAAGGAACCCGGACGTGGAGTGGATAACGATCTAGCGTTGCAGTGCTTTGAATCGGCGCATCGCCATGAAAAAAGCCCGCCTCCGAGGAGACGGGCTTTTCGCATTCAAAGGGACGCTAGTTTTCCAGAGCACCGGGGTTGGTGACGCGCACATCGGCCTTGGCGCGGAGGTCGGCGACGAAAGCCTGCATGGTCTGCTCCTCGGCCCGCTGGTTGAGGGAGGAGAGCCACAGTTCCTTCTCGGCGGCCCATTCCTCTTCTGTCGGCGGAGTGACCGTGCCGGCTTTGACCAGAACATAGCCCTCGGGAAATGCGTAGGCTTCCGGCAGCCAGGTGTCCGGCTGGGCCTCGAAGGCCTTGGCGGCCAGCATCTGGTTCATGCCCAGCCCCCCGATTGCGCCCTGTCGTCCGAAGGGCTCCGTTTTCTTGAGGGCCGTCGCGTCGGCAGGGGCTTCGCCCTTGAGCAGCAGCTCAAGGTCTTTGTCCGCGGCGGCCTTGGCCATCTTCAGGGCTTCCTCACGGGTGATGGCCGCGACGATTTCCGCCTTGACCGCATCCAGGGGCTTCACGCTTTCCTCCACCTGTTCGCGCTTGGTGGCCAGCAGGTATCCGTCGGCAATGGGCAGCGGCGACTGCGTCGTCAGATCAAGGGGCAGGTCGAAGAGGGTCTGGACGTTTTCCGGAGAAAGTCCGGGCAGTTCCTTCGGGCCTTGAGTCTTGGTGAAGTAATCGGAAGTCTTGACCTCAAGCTTGAGTCCGATGGCCGAAACCACGGCATCGAGCTTTTCTCCGGCCAGCACCATTTCCAGGGCCTGATCGAGGCGGTCCTGCAGTATTTCGGCTGCGCGGTCCTGGGCGATGATCTCGGCGATGTCGGCCTGCACGGTTTCGAAGTCCTCGTATCCGGCGGCCTTGGCGTCTTCCACGCTGATCAGATGAAAGCCGAACTGGGTGCGGACCGGTTCGCTGACCGCGCCCTTTTCCAGGGCGAAGGCCGCATCCTCGAAGGGTTTGACCATCCGCCCCCGACCGAACCAGCCCAGCTCTCCGCCGGTCTGCGTTCCGGAGGGGTCTTCCGTGTATTTGGCCGCCACTTCGGCAAAGGTCTTGCCCGCCTTCAGGTCCGTTTGGGCGGCCTTTATGGTCTGCATGGCCTTTTCCACGTCGGCTTCGGAGGCGCCCTCATCGACGCGCACAAGAAGGTGGCGGGCCCTGACCTGTTCTTCGATCTTGAATTGTTCCTTGTGCTCCGCGTAGTAGCTTTGCGTTTCTTCGGGAGACACGGCGCCGGCATCGGCCAGGGTGGCCGGAGTGAGCAGGAGGTAGTCGACCTTGGCCCGGGCGGGGACGGCATAGCCGGCCTTGCGGGCCTCATAGTACTCGTTGATGCGCTCGTCCGTGGCCGTGACCTGGCCCTGATAGCGCTCCCAAGGGTACATTATATAGGAGGCCACCGTCGTGCTGCGTCCATATGTGTGGAAATCGCGGGCCTGGTCCTCGCCCAGCCGTCCCGGGATGCCGACGTAGGTCCGCAGCTTGTCCATGATCATCCCGCGCATGTATTCGGACTCGAACTTGCCGGGGGTCAGGTTGTTGGCCCGCAGTACGGCCTGGTAGGCATCGGGGTCGAAGGTCTTGCCTTCGTTCTGGAAGGCGGGGATGAGGTGGATCTCCTTGGCCAGCTCTTCCTTGGAGACGCCGAGCCCCAGCTTGGCGGCCTGTTGCAGCATCAGTTCCTCGACGACCATCTGTTCGAGGATCTGTCTTTTGAATCCCATCTGGGCCAGCATTTCGGCGGTCAGATCCGGGTTCTGGCTGCGCGCGAGTTCGAGATTGCGCTGCAGACGCTCCTGAAAAGGCTTAAAAAGGATGGGCGAATCGTTGACCGTGGCGACGACGGTGGTGTGGTCGTTCTGCACGCGATTCATGCCAAAGGCCAAAACAAACACGGCAATGATGATGCCGAAGAGGATCTTTATTCCCCAACTTTGGGCGCCCTGGCGCAGGATATCAAGCATGGAATCTCCGACAAAGTGTCTGAAGTTAAAAATAAGTGGAAATGCCCGGGGGCTTTTATTTTTGCCTGTCGTTGACGTAATTGAGCAAGCCGCCCGCCTTGATAATGGCTATTTCATTACCCGTCAAATCATGGGTCAACATGATCCGCCTGCCGTCCTTCGTCGTGGCGGAAAGAGTCTTTCCGGGCGCAAGGTCGGAGAGTTCGATGCGCAGGACATCGCCCTGGTTCAGACTGTCGTAGTCGGCTTCGCTGGCGAGCATCAGGGGCAGGATGCCGAAATTGATCAGGTTCGCCTTGTGAATGCGGGCAAAGGACTTGGTCAACACCACGCGCACGCCCAGATGGCGCGGCGCAAGCGCCGCATGTTCGCGGCTGGAGCCCTGGCCGTAGTTCTCGCCGCCCAGAATGACGCCCTGGCCTGCTGCCTCGGCGCGGGCCACGAAGTCCTTGTCCACGCGTTCGAAGACGTGCCGGCTGATGGCCGGGATGTTCGAGCGCAGGGCGGTGATGGCCGCTCCGGCGGGCATGATGTGGTCGGTGGTGATGTTGTCGCCGACCTTGATCAGCACCGGGAGTTCGAGAACGTCGGGCAGCCGGTCGAAAGGCGACAGGGCCACGATGTTGGGCCCGCGCAGGATGTCGACGTCGCTTCCGTCCTGGGGCGGAAAGGCGAAGAGGTGGCGGATGGACGGGGCTTTGGACGGCAGCGACGGCTTGGAGACGGTCTTGTTCCAGGTCGCGGGGTCGGTGAATTTGCCGTTCAGGGCCGCGAACGCGGCCGTGATGGGGCTGACCAGATAGACTTGCCCGTCCTGGGTGCCGCTGCGGCCCTCGAAGTTGCGGTTGAAGGTCCGGGCGCTGACGCCGCCGCTGGACGGCGAGCCGCCCATGCCGATGCACGGTCCGCAGGAGCACTCCAGGAGCCGTCCGCCGGCATCGAGGATCGAGTCGAGCAGCCCTTCGGATATGAGCATCTTGAGCACCTGCTTGGACCCCGGCGAGAGCAGCAGGTCCGTGTTCGGGGCGATATGCTCGCCGCTCAGGATCTGGGCCACGCTCTGCAGGTCGGAATAGGACGAGTTGGTGCAGGAGCCGATGGCCACCTGGTCGACGTTCATTCCGTCGAGTTCCGCCACGGGTACGACCCTGTCGGGCATGTGCGGCTGGGCCGCCAGGGGGACAAGCGCGCTCAGGTCGATGACGATTTCCCGGTCATATGCCGCGCCTTCGTCGGCGGCCAGGGGGGTGAAATCGCTTTCCCGGCCCATGAGCGCAAGAAAGGCCCGGGTCTGGTCGTCGCTGGGGAAGATGGATGCGGTGGCTCCAAGCTCCGCGCCCATGTTGGTGATGGTGGCGCGTTCCGGCACGCTCAAGGTGGCCACACCGGGGCCGCAGTATTCCATGACCGCGCCCACGCCGCCCTTGACGGTCAGGATGCCCAAAAGGTGCAGGATGACGTCCTTGGCAGAGGCATATCCGGTCAGCTGCCCTTCGAGACGGATCTTGAAGACCTTGGGCATGGTGATGGTGTAGGGCTCTCCGGCCATGGCCAGGGCCACGGAGAGGCCGCCCGCGCCCATGGAAAGGCTGCCGATGCCGCCTGCGGTGGGCGTGTGCGAATCCGAGCCGATGAGGGTCTTGCCCGGGACCGCGAAATTTTCCAGATGCAGCTGATGGCAGATGCCGGTGCCGGGAGGCGAGAAAACGATGCCGTACTTGGCCGCCACGCTGCGCAGATAGCGATGGTCATCGGGGTTGCGAAAGCCCATCTGCAGGGTGTTGTGGTCCACGTAGCTGACCGAAAGCTCGGTTTTGACCCTGGGCAGGCCGATGGCTTCCCACTGGAGATAGGCCATGGTGCCGGTGGCGTCCTGGGTCAGGGTCTGGTCTATCTTGATGGCCACTTCGTTTCCGGGCGCCATGTCCCCTTCAACGAGGTGCGCCGCGATGATCTTCCGGGTGAGGTTCTGGTTCATGCGCGCTCCTTCTGCTTTACCGTTGCATATCTTTTAAAAAAGGCCCCCGGCCGATGCCGGGAGCCTCTTGTTGTCTGGCTTACCACGTCGATGCAAGCCGCCGGAGCTTGACTTGCAGGAACTGGATTTCTGTGTCCAGGCGCAGCTTGTCCTGCTGCAACCGGAAGATGTCCTCGTGAAAGGTTATGCCGCGTTCAGGATCTTCGCGTTGCCGCAATTCCTTGACTCTGGCCATGGCGTCGGCCTGTTCGGCCCTGAATCTTTCGATTTCCCTTTCGATGCTTTCAATCTGTAGTGATTCTGATTCGTTTGCGCTTGGGCTTGTCATTTTGCGTTTCGTCCGCCTGTTCTTCGGTGCGTGGAGAATTGATGAAATCCTGGGGACTCGGGAGGTTCATGAAGATTTTCCAGAACCAGGGCCAGGCTGTGGAGATGTTGTCGGCGTTGGACATGCACACGCCCGGATGGGTGAAGGAGATGAGCGCCCCGGCCAGAGTCCAGTATGGATCGGGGCTCTGCCAGGCCGATTCGTTGACCTTCTTGGCACCCGCCAGTCCGAGCTGGAGAAATCCGGGCTCGATGGCGTACCCCGCGCCCAGATTTTCAAGCAGGTCCTGCGCGTTTTCGACATCCTCGCGCGTGGTGTCCAGGGTGATGGCGCACTCGCCGCGCAAGCCCATGGACATGGCCAGCACCAGAGGCAGATATTCCTGGCAGGAAGTGATGTCGATGGAGAGCTTTTGCGGTCTCTTGCCCATCACGGAGGTGATCTTGCCGCCGCCGAAGCTGATGCGCAGGCCGAACTCGTGCAGAATGTCCATGATGTCGTGGAGATGGGGCACGTATTCGGGCCACTTGCCGTGCAGCAGGACCTTGCCGTCGGTGAAGAACGGCAGCACCAGCAGGTGCAGGCTCATGAGCGGATCCACGGGGATGTCCACATTCGAAATGTCCAGACTGACGGGCGCAGGGGGGACGATGATGTTGGTCCCTTCGAACTGGAGTTCCGGGAGATGCTGTTGCAGGAAACCGATCCCCTTGCGCAGCAGCTTGCTGCTGGCGAACGACTCGTGAAGCCGGATCGAAAGCCCCGCCTTGAACGTGGTGGCAGCGACCACCAGGGCGAGCACGAATTTTTTCGAGACCCCCTTGGGGATGTCGATGCTTTCGGGAAGCTGTCCGCTGCTCTCCACTCTGACGGGCAGGCCGTAGCTGTGCGGCTCGACGATGGTCAGACGGGCTCCAAGCTGCGGCAGCAGTTCCTGGACGGGCCTGACATCGTGGATCTTGAGCTTGGTGGAACCGGTGAATTTGGCCCGGGTTACCTGGCCGAGCGCCAGGCACAGCAAGAGATAGAAATGGAACTTGCTCTGCCCGGCGTAGATGATCTTGTTGTCCATGGACCAGGATCGCACCGGCTGCGTCTCGCACTGCCTGTTCTGGAAGGACAGGCTGAACCCGCACAGATTGAGGGCGTTGATCAGCTCCAGGGAGATGTCGTTCCCCTGGAAGGGCGCGATGGTCAGGGGCGAGGAGTTGGTGGCCCCCAGGAAGAACATCATGCTGCGCAGGATCTGGTCCTGGGGGGCGTCGAGGTCGATGTCCACCGGTTTGCGCCTGGGGAAAAGGCACAGGGGTTTTTCGTTGGAAGAGTTGCGTTCCACCCTGGCGTACGAAAGGTTGTTGGAGAGGTGAAAGATTTTTTTGAGGATTTGGGGCTCCAGGTTGTCCGTTTTGGACGTGTCCCGCCAAACCTGCCACAGCACTTTTTCCTGGTTGGGGTCCGTGATGCCCAGATTTTTGGAACGCCTGGACGCCGCCGCCCTGGACAACAGGTTGGTGCGGGTCATGAGGAGAGACACGAGCTTTTCGTCGAGCTGGGCCAGCTCCTGCGTCAAAGAGAGAGAATTATTTTTTTCGGCCATGCGGATTCTTTCAGGCTAGGTGGGTTGGTGTTCATGGGTGCATGAACGCATGATTAATGATGATTTCAACGGGTATCAATAACAGCAACGCTTTGTGAATTGCAAGCGGTTATTGTTTGAATTTTAGATAACAGTCTGTAATATAATATAAAACATGAACATTGAAAGGGGCCGGCGCGGCATTGTCCATTCCTTCACAGGCGAAATCCGCCCGCCTGAAAAAGCCAAGATCCGCGCGGTTGATAAAAAAATCACAAAACGATTGACAAGACGTTCGTTGCGAAGCAAAAAGGGGTCTCCGTTTTTTTATTTGTGAAAATAAAAACAAACTATATTTAGGAGGATCCACGTTATGGCTCTCGTACCCCCGCATGGTGGAAAAGGTTTGGTTTGCTGTCTGC
>Ga0265295_1000348_pt1 | contig 94119 bp, 88 predicted proteins | sample Munlansysbiofilm_FD_192503 | JGI IMG/M metagenome (GOLD analysis project Ga0265295, IMG submission 192503) | Leachate microbial communities from a municipal landfill in Southern Ontario, Canada - Methane capture system biofilm | ecosystem: Engineered > Solid waste > Landfill > Unclassified ... | reverse complement strand
GCCGCAGTGACTGGGGTGCGATGGGCTGGACGGCTACGATCAGGAGCCGCCCCCCGATGGCGGAAGAAGAATGAAACTGCCTGATTGCTCTATAAAATTCTTGACTTACTACAAAACACTGTGTTAGGAATGCCCTGCTCTGCCCTGCAGGGTTTTTTTATGTATTCACTGGCAGCAAGCGCGAAAACTGGGAACAAAAAACGAAACGAGGTACCGCAGTGATCAGCATTGATTGGACCCTATTGGTGCAGTTTGTCAACTTCCTGGTGCTTATGGCCGTACTCAATGTCCTGCTGTACCGTCCGCTGCGGCGTGTTATGGCTGAAAGGCAGCAGGCAATCGACGGTGGCCATCAGAAAGCACGCGATCTGGAAGCGTCGATCAACGAGAAAATGGAACGCTACCAGAATCAGCTGACCCAGGCCAAGGTTGAAGGTAGCCAGCAGGCTGCCGCCCTGCGCGCCGAGGCCGCTCAGGAAGAAAGCCGTTTGCTGAGCGCAGCCCGCGACGAAGCTGGTCAGCGGCTGGAACAGCTCAAGGGCGCTGTTGCACAGGAAGCTGAACGGGCCCGCAAAGGTCTCAAGAAGGATGCAGAAGGCTTGGCGGCGTCGATCGCCAGCAAGGTTCTGGGGAGAAATGTGAAATGATGTCGCTTGCCCGTATCAACAAGATATGTCGGCCCGTCGTGCTGGGTTCGGCTGCCCTGATCGTCGCTGCTGGTGTCAGCTATGCTTCCGGTGATGCACATCATGCGGATAGTGGTGTGTTGCTGAAGGACTTTCTTTACCGTGTCTTCAATTTCAGTATAACCGTTGGTGTACTGGTCTATTTTGTGGCCCGGCCCCTGAAAAAGGCGCTCAGCGGTCGTCGTGAAGGCATTGAAAAAGCTTTGCGCGAGGCTCAGGAAACTGCCGCTGCCGCCGAAGCCAAATTTTCCGAATACGATGCCAAGCTCAGTCGTGCCGAAGAAGAGATTGCGACGCTTAAGGCAACACTGCAGGCAGAGGCCGTGGCCGAGAAGGAGCGTCTGGTGGCCCAGGCCCGGGCAGCAGCCGAGCAGATTCGTCAGGAGGCGGGTAAGACCGCCGAAAGCGAAGTGGCGCGGGCACGACTGCTGCTGCAGCAGGAAGCTGCTGGTCTGGCCGTGGAACTGGCAACGGATCTGCTGAAGAAGAACTTCACCCGGGAGGATCAGGCCCGCCTGGTCGAGGAATACAAGATTAAAGTGGGAGAATTGCATTGAGTACCAGCGCGATTTCAAAACGGTACGCCCAGGCTCTGGTGGAGCTGGCGGCGGAGCAGGAACTGGTCGAGCAGACCGGGACAGAGCTGGAAGCTGTTACCGCGCTGCTGTCGCGGGAGCGCGCTTTGCGCCTGCTGATGGAAAGTCCGACCCTGGCCACAGAAAAAAAGCAGGCGATTTTTGCCGACATCGCCGACAAGATGCAGCTCAGCGCGATTATGCGCAACTTTGTCGGATTGTTGGTTCAAAAGGATCGCATGCGTTATGTGAAGCAAATCACGACGGATTATCGCGCTTTGGCCGATGCCCGATCCGGCATTGTGCGGGCGCTGGTGACCTCGGCGACAAAGCTGACCAAGAACCAGGCCGATCTTATCAGGCAGGGACTGGAACAGCAGACCGGTTGCACGGTTGATCTGCAACTGGAGGTGGATTCGAGCCTGATCGGTGGCTTGAAGGCCCAGGTGGGCGACAAGGTTTTTGACGGCAGCATTAAGACCCAGCTCAATCGGATTGAAGATACCTTAAAGAAGGGGTAAGCGGACTCATGGAAATCAAAGCAGAAGAAATCAGCGCGATTATCAAGAAGCAGATCGAGAATTTCGGCCGTGAGGTTGAAGTCAGCGAGACCGGCAGCATCATCTCTGTGGGCGACGGTATTGCTCGTATTCACGGTCTGGATAAGGCCATGTCCGGTGAGTTGCTGGAGTTTCCCGGCAACACCATGGGGATGGTGCTCAACCTGGAAGAAGACAATGTCGGCGCCGCCATTCTGGGTGATTCCGAACATATCAAGGAGGGCGATACCGTCAAGCGTACTGAGCGCATCGTTCAGGTACCGGTCGGTGAAAGTCTGATTGGTCGCGTAGTTAATGGTATTGGTTTGCCGATTGATGGCAAGGGCGAAATCAAGTCTGATCATTACAGCCAGGTCGAAATCAAGGCCCCGGGCATCGTTGCTCGTAAATCGGTTCACGAGCCGATGCAGACCGGTCTGAAAGCTATTGATGCCATGGTTCCTATCGGCCGCGGTCAGCGCGAACTGATCATTGGCGACCGTCAAACCGGCAAGACGGCAGTGGCCATTGACACCATCATCAACCAAAAGGGCCAAGACGTTATCTGTATTTATGTCGCCATCGGGCAGAAGCGGTCAACGGTAGCCCAGGTGGTTGACAAGCTCAAGCAGCATGGTGCGATGGATTACACCATTATCGTTGCCGCAACAGCTTCCGATCCGGCCCCGCTGCAGTTCATTGCACCCTATACCGGTGTCACCATGGGTGAGTTCTTCCGCGACAACGGCCGCCATGCACTGATCATCTATGATGATCTGTCCAAGCAGGCTGTCGCCTACCGCCAGCTGTCACTGCTGCTGCGTCGTCCGCCTGGACGTGAGGCCTTTCCCGGTGACGTATTCTATTTGCACAGCCGCCTGCTTGAACGTGCGGCCAAGCTCAATGACAATCTCGGCGCCGGTTCGTTAACCGCGTTGCCAATTATCGAGACCCAGGCCGGTGACGTTTCTGCCTATATCCCGACCAACGTGATCTCGATTACAGACGGTCAGATCTTCCTCGAAACCGATCTGTTCTATTCCGGTGTGCGTCCGGCCATCAACGTCGGTCTGTCGGTCTCCCGCGTCGGCGGCAGTGCCCAGATCAAGGCCATGAAGCAAGTGGCCGGTACCCTGCGTCTGGCTCTGGCTCAGTATCGTGAAATGGCGGCTTTTGCTCAGTTCGGATCAGACCTCGATGCGGCTACCCAGCGGCAGCTGCAGCGCGGTGAGCGTCTGGTTGAGATTCTCAAGCAGGGGCAGTATCAGCCGCTGCCAGTAGCCCAGCAGATTGTGGTGATTTACGCTGCCAATAATGGCTATGTTGATGCCTATCCGACTCAGGCGATCCGCCGTTATGAAGCCGAGCTGTTGTCGTTCATGGCTAGCAAGCATGGTGATATCATGAATGATCTGACGACGAAAAAGGCCATCGATGCCGATCTGCAAGGTCGTATCAAGGCAGCACTGGAAGAATTTAAGGGCCAGTTTGTTGCCTAACAGCTTTAATCCGAGGGTGCTCTGATGGCAAATCTGAAGGATATCAAGAAGCGGATCGGCACGGTTAAAAACACGCAGCAGATTACCAAGGCTATGAAAATGGTGTCTGCCGCTAAACTCCGTCGTGCCCAGGACGCTGTTGTCGCTGCCCGGCCCTATGCCGACAAGATGGCCGAAGTTCTGGCCAGCATGGCCTCGCGCGAACTCGAACAGAGTCATCCGTTGCTCGAACAACGTGAAAAAAAGCGCGCTCTGGTTCTGGTGGTTACAGCGGACCGCGGTCTGTGCGGTGGTTTCAACAGCAATATCGCCAAGGCTGCCGAGGCTTTTGCCCGCGCTAACGAGGTGGGTTTTGAGGAAATCGCTCTGCGTATAGTCGGCCGCAAGGGCAATGAGATGCTCAAACGCCGTGCCGGTCTGGTGATTGACAAGGTCTATGAAAACATCACCGGGCACATAAGCTATGCCACGGCGGCGTTGCTGGGTCAGGAAATCGTGTCGGACTACGAAGCCGCCCTGTATGACTCGGTGTATGTTTTATATAACCGGTTCAACAGTGCGATCAGCCAGGAAGTCACGTTGACCCAACTGTTGCCGATCCAGCCGGAACCTGTGGTGGAAGACACCTACATGGCCGATTACATCTACGAGCCAGGTTGCGCTGAGGTGCTGTCGTCGATTCTGCCGAAGTATGTCGAGGTGCAGATCTTTCGCTCACTGCTCGAATCGGTGGCGTCGGAGCATGGTGCCCGCATGAGCAGCATGGACAGTGCCAGCAAGAACGCGGCGGAGATGATCAACAAGCTGACCCTGCAGTACAACCGGGCTCGTCAGGCAGCCATCACCACCGAGCTGATGGAGATCATTTCCGGCGCTGAGTCGATTAAATAACGTCTACCCGTCTTCGCTCCACCCCGTGGGTGCCAAAGGAGTTTTAGATCATGAATAAGGGAAAAATTGTACAGGTCATCGGCCCAGTCGTTGACGTTCAGTTTGAAGCCAGCAAGCTGCCTGAAATCTATCACGCTGTTAAAATCACCAATCCCTCTCTTGGTGGTGGCGAGTGGAATCTGGTGTGTGAGGTTGCGCAGCATCTGGGTGAAAATACCGTCCGGACCATTGCCATGGACTCCACCGAGGGTCTGGTACGTGGCCAGGAGGTTTTGTCCACTGGCAAGCAGATCGTCATGCCGGTAGGTCGCAAAACCCTCGGCCGCATTCTTAACGTGGTCGGTGAGCCTGTCGACGAGGCTGGGCCGGTCAATGCTGACAAGGAATGGGAAATTCACCGGCCAGCACCGGCTTTTGTCAACCAGTCGACCAAGGTTGAGTCCTTTGAAACCGGTATCAAGGTCATCGACCTGCTTGCTCCTTATGCCCGTGGCGGCAAAATTGGTCTGTTCGGCGGTGCCGGCGTCGGTAAAACCGTTCTGATCATGGAACTGATCAACAATATCGCCCAGCAGCACGGAGGTTTTTCAGTATTTGCCGGTGTTGGCGAACGTACCCGCGAAGGCAACGACCTGTGGCAGGAAATGAAGGAATCCGGCGTTCTCGATAAGGCAGCGCTGATTTATGGCCAGATGAACGAGCCCCCTGGCGCCCGTGCCCGAGTGGCATTGTCGGCGCTGACCGTGGCGGAATATTTTCGCGACGAGGAGAATCAGGATGTGTTGCTGTTTGTTGACAACATCTTCCGTTTCACTCAGGCCGGTTCCGAGGTTTCGGCACTGCTTGGCCGCATTCCGTCGGCTGTCGGTTATCAGCCGACCCTCAGCACCGAAATGGGTGAGCTGCAGGAGCGCATTACCACCACGGACAAGGGCTCGATTACCTCAGTTCAGGCCATTTACGTTCCGGCCGACGACCTGACCGACCCGGCTCCGGCAACGGCCTTCGCCCACCTTGACGCCACGACCGTTCTTTCCCGTCAGATTGCTGAACTTGGTATCTATCCGGCGGTGGACCCTCTCGATTCTTCCAGCCGTATTCTTGATCCTCAGGTTGTCGGCGAAGAGCACTATCAGCTGGCGCGTGACGTGCAGTATGTTTTGCAGCGCTATAAGGATCTACAGGACATCATCGCGATTCTCGGTATGGATGAGCTTTCCGAGGAGGACAAGCTGGTGGTTGCCCGTGCCCGCAAGATTCAGCGTTTCCTGTCGCAGCCGTTCCATGTGGCCGAAGCCTTTACCGGTACGCCGGGTAAATACGTCGAGTTAAAGGATACCATTCGTGGCTTCCGTGAAATTGTTGATGGCAAGCACGATAGCGTGCCTGAGCAGGCCTTCTATCTGGTGGGCACCATTGAAGAGGCGCTGGAAAAAGCAAAATCGATGGCTGCAGCCTGATCGTGTGCGTACAGGGACGGCACCTAGCCCTCCTGCTAAGATAAAGGAAATCGCTCATGGCTGATAAAATGAAACTGGAAATGGTGACGCCCTATAAAAAGGTGCTGTCAGAGGAGGTCGACGAGATCATCGCGCCTGGTATCGTGGGCGAGTTGGGTCTACTTCCTGGCCATACCCCTCTGCTGACGACCCTGAAGATTGGTGAGCTGACCTATCGCAAAAATGGTGCTGCCTTTCATGTGGCGGTCAATTGGGGCTATCTTGAAGTTGAGGACGATACGGTCACGGTTTTGGCCGAAACGGCTGAGCCGGCCGACGAGATTGACCTGGCACGGGCTCAGGCCGCACTGGGACGGGCAGAAACCGCCCTGAAGACCCTGACGCCGGAAGACAAGAACTACCGGATCATGGAGGCCGCGCTGGAACGGGCACTGATCCGTATCCAGGTGGCGGGCAAGAAGGTACGCTAGTCCACCTTCTGCTATCAGCGCGTGGCATGCAAGACGGCATTTCCTGAACAGGGGATGCCGTCTTTTTTTCTTGGCAGGTTGTATCGGGCAGAAGCGGTTCGGGTAGCGTTGCAAATAGAACTTGCCTTTACGGATGTATACTGTATACACTAAAAAACGTTACCGGAACGATCAATACAGTTTCGCCTGCAGCAGGCGGAAGGAAACAGTCCTTCATGAAGAATAAGTCTATCGAACGTCATCAGACGCTACGCGAGAAAATTCTCGAAAGTATCCGTGATGCTATTTTGCGGGGTAGCCTGCGGGCTGGCGAGCGGGTATCCGAGCCTGAACTGGCGGAACGCTATGGTATCAGTCGCACTCCGATCCGGGAGGCCTTTCGTCAGTTGGAATCGGAAGGCTATCTGACCGTGGTGCCGCGCAAAGGTGCGGTCGTGACGGCGCTGTCCGAACGGGATGTTGAGGAGTTTTATTCAATCAAAAGTATTCTTGAGGGATATGCTGCCAATCTGGCGGCGCAGCGCCTGAGCGACAAGGATATTGAAAAACTTGAAGCGATCAACAACCGGTTGGCCAAGCTGGCTTCTGCTGGGGATGTGAAAACCTTTTTTCGCGTTCACAATGAGTTTCATGAACACTTTATCCGTGCGTCTGGCAACTCCCGTCTGCTGGAGTTGATCCAGCAGTTGCTGAAGAAGTTTGACCGCCTGCGCATTGCCTCTTTATCGCTGCCCGGCCGCATGGAGATTTCGGTGCAGGAGCATCGCAAGATCATTGATGCCTTTCGTCAGCGCGACAGCGAAACAGCCGATCTTCTTGTTCGCAAGAACGCGGCCTATGGTGGTCAGGTGTTGATCCAGAGTATGAATAACGATTAGCATCGTATTACGTTTGTCCGCCAGGAGGTGCGCAGCCAAGGAGCGACAGGCTGGCAGAGCGCGCAGACAGGGTCTACAGGAACGTCACCGGCACAAAGCCTCAGGTGGCGTTTTTTCGTTGGGAACCATGGGGAGCAATTCAGTGCCGAAAACGGGTGGTTGCTGACGAAGGAATTCAGGGGCGAAAGCGTGGACTGTGCTCGATCAGATAGACAGCGACGCCAAACAGGACGAGTGCGCCGGCGAGACTCAGGCCGAAGGACAGGGCAAGTTCCAGTTCACCAAAGCCGAGCAGGGCGTGACGGAAACCGTCGAGCAGATAGAGCAGTGGATTGCACAGGGACAGTTTCTGCCACAGAGGCGGCAGAATCGAGACGGGATAGAAGACGCCACCCAGAAAGATCAGCGGCAGCAGCACAAAATTGATATACATGGACAGACCATCAAAACTGTTGGCAAACAGTCCGGCGATCAGTCCCAGCAGGGCGAACAGGAAGCTGGCAAGTAGTGCCATCAGGGCGGCCAGAAAGGGATGGCTCCAGGGTAGTGGGGTGAAAATGCGGGCGATCAGGCCAACGGCTGTGCCCACCAGCATGCCCCGCAGCATGGCTGCCAGACAATAGGCGGCAACGATTTGGCAGGCAGACAATGGCAGAACGAGCAGGTCGGCGATGCTGCCGAGATGGCGTGACATGAACAGCGATGAGGAGGTGTTGGAAAAAGCGTTGTTGATAATGCCCATCAGGATCAGTCCGGGAGTAACGAACTGGACATAGCTGAAACCATCGACAACGCTGATGCGCTGGCCCAGGGTGGCGCCGAAGACAAACAGATAAAGCACCGCGATCATCACCGGGGTCAGCAGGGTCTGACTGTAAACCCGGGTAAAACGGCGAATTTCTTTGAGCAATAGGGTTGTAAAGCAGCGCCGGCTATTGAACATGGGGCGCTCCGGTGGTTTTGGCGCTGGCTGCATCGCGAGTCAGGTGCAGAAAAACGTCTTCGAGAGTCGGACCGCTGGTATCAAAATCGCTGATGTCCAGGCCAAGCTGCTGCAGCTGTGTCAGCAGCAGACAGACGGAGGTCTCGGCCGGCAGGCGCAATTGCAGCGCACGGCCGCCAGAACTCAGCTGAGGTTGCCAGGGCATCAGTGCCGGCGGTATCGCCAGCAGCGGGCGAGACAGACTGACGTGCAGCTGGCGCTGCTGGATCTGCTGTTTGAGCCGCTCTGTGGCATCAAGCGCTACCAGCCGACCCTGCTTAAGGATGGCGACGCGCTGACACATCTGTTCGGCTTCCTCCAGGTAGTGGGTTGTCAGCAGAACCGTGGTGCCGGACCGGTTGACATCGCGGATGAACTGCCACAGGCTGTGACGCAATTCCAGATCCACACCTGCGGAGGGTTCATCAAGGATCAACAGCGCAGGCTTGTGAATCAGGGCTTTGGCCAGCATGAAACGGCGCTTGGTGCCACCGGAGAGATGATTAACCGGTTTGTGCAGATAGGGAGTAAGAGCCAGGCGTTCAATAATGTGGGCGTACCAGTGCGGGTCGAGTCGGGTACCATAGAAACCGGGTTGCAACTGCAGGGCCTGATGGATGGTGAAAAAGGGGTCGGCGATGAGCTCCTGATGTATGACGCCGAGCTGGCAGCGGGCTGCCCGGCTGCGACGGGCACTGCGGAGCACTGGCTGACCGAAGACACGGATGGCACCGGAACCAATGCGGCAGCCACCAGCGATCATGTTGATGGTGGTACTTTTGCCGGCGCCGTTGGGACCGAGCAGACCGAAGATTTCGCCGGCCTCCACGCGGAAACTCAGATGATCCACCACCAGCTGGGAGCCGAAGTGTTTGCACAGGTCAACTATGTCCAAAGCCGCTGTCATGGCGGCACTATAACGCAAAAAAGGGGTGGGAGATAACCTTTCTTTTCCGCGGGGTTTTGTGTAGAGTGTGCGCCGCCGCGGGGCCGGCTCCCGCCCCCCCTGACCGACACAGCTGAATGGGACGATAACGATGAAAAAAGCAGTGGTTCTCTACAGTGGCGGCCTGGATTCAACGACCTGTGTCGCCCTGGCACAGGCAGCGGGTTGCCGGGTCCATGCCCTGAGTTTTGCTTATGGGCAGCGCCATCAGGTCGAGCTGGAGCAGGCTCGCCGGTTTTCCGGCCGTCTGGGCATCAGCGAGCACCGGATAATCAGTATCGATCTGCGTCAGTTTGGCGGCAGTGCCCTGACCGCCGATCTGGCGGTGCCCAAGGACTGCTGCGATGAACCTGGTATTCCGGTTACCTATGTGCCCGCCCGTAACACCATCTTTTTGTCCTACGCCCTGGCCTGGGCCGAGGTGCTCGGTTGTTTCGATATCTATATCGGGGTCAATGCCCTCGACTACTCCGGTTATCCCGACTGCCGGCCAGAGTTTATTGCCGCCTTTGAACAGATGGCCAATCTGGCGACCCGTGCCGCGGTGGAAGGACAGGGCCATTTCCGCATTCACGCGCCACTGCTGCAGCTGACCAAACGCGAAATTATCGAAACCGGCCTGCGGCTGGGGGTAGACTACAGCCTGACCCATTCCTGCTACGATCCGGATGCCAGCGGTGCCGCCTGTGGCCGCTGCGATTCCTGTCTGCTGCGGCTCAAGGGCTTTCGCGAAGCCGGCCTGACCGATCCGGTGCGCTACCAGGCGCGAGGCTAGCCGCCATGAAGACTATGCCCGATCTGCAGCAGAGCCGCGATACCCGCCAGATCGCCATTGATCGCGTCGGCATCAAGGATGTCCGTTACCCCATCGTGGTCCTGGACAAGAACCGGTCACGCCAGCACACCATTGCCAGCGTCAACATGTATGTCGAGTTGCCCCACCAGTTCAAGGGCACCCATATGAGCCGTTTTGTGGAGATTCTCAACCAGTACCGCGGCGAGATTACCTTCTACAATATGGATCGGATTCTGGCGGCCATGAAACAGCGACTCGAATCCGATTGTGCTCATATGGAGCTGAGTTTTCCCTATTTTATCGAGAAAACAGCACCGGTTTCGGGCGCCCGCAGCCTGATGAGCTACGATTGCCGGTTTATTGGCACCCTGGCCACCGACAAGGATTTTGTCCTGGAGGTCTGTGTGCCGCTGACTTCTTTGTGCCCCTGCTCACGCGAAATCAGCCGCTATGGCGCCCATAACCAGCGTAGCTATGTACGGGTTGCCATCCGCGCTCATGACATGGTCTGGATTGAGGATCTGGTGGCGCTGGTGGAGGAATGCGGCAGTGCGCCGGTCTATGCCCTGCTCAAGCGTGAAGACGAAAAAGCGGTAACCGAACAGGCCTATGAGAACCCGCGTTTTGTCGAGGACATTGTGCGCGAGGTGACCCGCCGGCTCAAGGCAGTGGCGGTTATAGACTGGTTCAGTGTGGAGTGTGAAAATTTCGAGTCGATTCACGACCATTCAGCTTACGCCACCCTGGAATACCGCCGGGGATAACTGTGGATAAGTCGGTAGTTTCTACAGAGTTATCCACAGAAATGCCGCCATTGGCGCCGCAGCAGTTGTGGATACTGGCGAAACAGCCGCTGGCGGGACAGGTGAAAACCCGTCTGGTCCCGCCGCTGTGGCCTCGCCAGGCGGCCGCTCTGGCGGGGCTGAGTCTCAAGGATAGTCTGACCCTGGCCAGACGACTGCCGGAGGTGCATACCGGTTTGTGTGTGGCGGGTGATCTTGCCTGGTTTGCCCGCCACGCTGCTGATCTGCCCTGCCGAGCGCAGGTCGAGGGGGATCTGGGGGCGCGGTTGACGGCGCTGTTCACGCAGGCTTTTGCCACTGGCGCCCGTCGCGTCTGCGCCATCGGCAGCGACAGCCCCGATCTGCCACCTGGTCGTATTGGTGAGGCCTTTGCCGCCCTGGCGGACCACGATGTTGTCATAATTCCTGCATCTGATGGCGGTTATGTGCTGATCGGCTGCAGCGGCACTTATCCGCAGCTGTTTGACGCCATCGCCTGGAGCAGTCCGCTGGTCTGTCGCCAGAGCTGTGAGCGGGCGGTGGCGGCCGGTCTGCGGTTGCGGCTGCTGCCGCCCTGGCACGATCTGGATACCCCGGCGGATCTGCGACGGCTGGCAACGCAGCCCGGCCGGTTGCGGAGTCAGCGCTATGCCCGTCGTTGTCTGCGGGCGTTGCCAAAAAGTTGACCTCCCTGTCAAGAACGGCGGGGCCGGATTGGCCGGTGGCGCCAGCAGGGGGCGTGTTCTGTAACGAGAAGGAGTGTCAGGTGGCGGAATTGATCTGGAACGCCGGACCGGTCGTCAAACTGGTGATGCTGTTGCTGGTTTATCTGTCCGTGGTTTCCTGGGCGATCATTTTTTACAAATGGCGGCTGGTGCGGCGGGCCTTGCAGCAGAGCCAGGCGTTTCTCGACTGTTTCTGGAGCAAGCGGCGCCTTGATCTGGTGGCCCAGCAGCTGGATAGCTTCAGCGATTCACCGCTGACGGCACTGTTCCGGGAAGGTTATCAGGAGCTGGTGCGGGTTCAGCCGCCACGCAAGGAGGGCGAAGCGCCGACGCTGGTGCTCAGCGATAGTGGCGCCGACAATATCGCCCGTGCCCTGCGGCGCAGCACGACCCAACAGACCCAGCAGCTCGAAAAATATCTGACCTTTTTGGCCACTACCGGTTCGACCGCACCCTTTATCGGTCTGTTCGGAACGGTCTGGGGCATCATGGATTCCTTCCATGGCATCGGTCAGACCGGCAGCGCCTCGCTGGCGGTGGTGGCGCCGGGTATTTCCGAGGCCCTCATCGCCACGGCCATCGGTTTGCTGGCCGCCATTCCGGCGGTGGTTGGCTATAACTACTTCCTCAGCAAAATCAACCGCCTGATCGGCCAGATGGATACCTTCAGTCAGGAATTCCTCAATATTGTCCAGCATATGGCACGGAGGGCGTAATGGAACTGGGCCCTGGGCCACGCCGTGGCGCCATGTCGCAGATCAACGTGACGCCCTTTGTCGATGTCATGCTGGTTTTGCTGATCATCTTCATGGTAACAGCGCCGATGATGGAAAAGGGTGTCGATGTCAATTTGCCGGAAGTCAGTCAGGCGCCTGATCTGCAGGCGGCCCAGACCGCGCTGGTGGTCAGCATCGACGCCAAGGGGCAGATCTTTGTCTCCGGTCAGGCGGTCGAGAACCCCCAGCAGCTTGTCGCCGTGCTGCAGCAAATGCGTAAGGAGGCGACGGATAAGGCCGTCTATCTCGAAGCGGACCGGGAGGTGCGCTATGAGCAGGTGATGCAGGTGATGGCGGCAATTCGCCAGGCGGGTGTCGAGCGGTTGGGCATGGTGGCTCAGGAAGAACGCCGTTAACGGCAAAGGCAGAAATTCTCATGAGCACTGAGCAGGGCGTTTCCGCTGAAAATTCTTCCGTTCCCGGCGGTCTGCGCCGGACCTTGTTCGTGTCGCTGGGCCTGCATCTGCTGTTGCTGGCTCTGGCGCTCAGTGGTTGGCAGTTTCATCGCCAAAAACCCCGGCCCCAGGTCTATCAGGTGAACCTGCTGCACAAGCCGGTGATGCGGCCGCAGGCGGGCCGGCCCGATGCGCCGACCAAACCGCAGAAGCCGGCGGTTAAACCGGTAGCTCCCGCCCGTCCGCCGCAGCCGGCCGAGCCCAAAGCCAAGGTGCCGCCGCCAGCCAAGCAACCGCCGCAGCCTGTGCCCCCCAAGCCCGCAGACAAACCGGCGCCGAAGTCCGAGCCCAAAGCGGAGACAAAACAGGTGGTGTCGGCGAAGACGACGCCTGCCACCAAAGCCCAAGAGGTGGTCAAGTCGAACATTGATCAGCAGTACAGCCAGACCCAGGACGCCATTGCCGAGATGCGCCGCCGCCAACAAAACGCGGCCACGCAGGAATCCAGCAGTCGCCAGCGCATTGAGGAGCTCAAACGGCAACTGGCGGAACAGGCCCAGCGGCCCCTGCCGACCACGGCGGGCGTGACTGCGCCGGTGGGGCAGGTGGGTGGCAGCGGGGATCAGATTGGAGCTGATATGCGGGCCTGGATCGAGGAAAAACTGGCTTCCAACTGGATTCTGCCCGATACCTATCGTGATCGCGGCCTGCGGGCTGAAATGCGCCTGCGTTTCAGCCCGCAGGGCGCCCTGCTGAGCTTCAACCTGATTCGCTCGTCGGGCAACGCGTTTTTCGATGATTCGGTGCAGCGGGCCGTTGCCCTGTTGCAGCAGGAGGGTCTGCCGACACCACTGGAACGCGTTCTTGAGCTGACAATCGCCTTTGACCCGGAAGAGATGCTATGAACCGCCTTGGTTTTGTTGTGTTCCTGCTGCTCGGCGTGCTGCTGACCAGCCTGGCTGTTCCGTTGTGGGCAGCCGATATCACCATTACCCGCCCCGGCGGCCAGGCTGTGCCCATGGCACTGGTGCGGGCACTGCCCGCCCAGCAGGTCGATCTGGCGCTGGAGACCACGCTGAATCAGGTACTGCAGGCCGATCTCGATCTCAGCGGCCTGGTCAGCCTGATTGATCCGGCGGCCTTTCTCGATGACGCCCGTCGCCCGACGCTGACCAGTCGCGATATCAATTTTGCCCAGTGGCGGATGCTGGGTGCCCAGCTGCTGATCAAGGGACGCTACCATCTGAGCGGTAACAACCTGACACTGGAGCTGCGTCTGTTCGATGTGAGTAACCGGCGCCTGCTGACCGGTCAGAACTACCAGGGCCGGCCACAGGAGGTGCGCCGCATGGCCCATCGCTTTGCCGACGAGGTGATGCGGGCGTTGACCGGCCGCAAAGGGCCCTTTGATACCCGCATTGCCTATATCTGCACCAACAGCGGCCACAAGGAGCTTTACATTGCCGATGTCGACGGCCATGAGCCGCGCCGCATCACCAATCACGGTCACCTGGTGCTGAACCCGGATTTCGCTCCCCATGGCCGGGAATTACTGTTCACCTCCTACCGTCATGGCAACCCGGATCTGTTCCGCAAGGAGATCTTCAGCGGTCACGAGGTGCGGATCTCGCATCAGCCCGGGCTCAACATTGCCGCCCGTTACAGCCCCAGTGGCCGGGAAATCGCCCTGACCCTGTCGCGCGACGGCAATGCCGAACTCTATCTGATGGGCCTTGACGGTCGAATTCACAAGCGGCTGACCAATGCCTGGGGCATCGATGTCGATCCCAGTTTCAGTCCGCTGGGTGACCGGTTGGTGTTCGTGTCTGACCGGCTCGGCAGTCCGCAGCTATTTCTTCTCGATCTGCTCAGTGGTCAGACACAACGTTTGACCACCAGCGGTTCCTACAATGTCACGCCGGCCTGGAGTCCTGATAACCAATGGATTCTGTTCAGCCGCCTGCAACAGGGGGTGTTTAATCTGTTCCGCATCCGGCCAGATGGCAGTGACGAGCAGCAACTGACCTTCGATGGTGGCAGCAAGGAACATGCGCGCTGGAGCCCCGACAGCCGCTTCGTGATTTATTCCGAGCAGCAGGGTAGCCAGAAACGGCTGATGGTGATGCGTGCCGATGGCACCGGCCAGCGGCCGATTCTGACGCCGCCGGGCAGCAGCAGTCATCCGGCTTGGTCGCAGCAGTAAGCGGGAGCTGGTGGTCTCTGGCTGCGGTGAAAAGAGGCCCTGTTTGTCCGCAGGCGCATTGGAGCGTTGACAAGGACGGTCCCTTGCTCTACCGTGACGGCCAGACATCGTCGTTATCCAGAGTGGTGGAGGGATTGGCCCGATGAAACCACAGCAACCGATCCGCCGGGCGGATGTCAGGTGCTAAATCCAGCCCCGCAACCGGGGAAAGATGGGACGGAGTCTTGCAATACGCTGGATACGTCCTGGTATTGAAAGGCCCTTTTCCCCTCTGCCGGAAAAAGGGCCTTGTTTGTTTTTCTCCGGGGTTTCCCGGCAGGGGGCGCCATTGACCGACATGGAGCAGGTTACCACCCGGTTTGTCACCTTCGAGGAAGAACTGCGTCTGGAAAGCGGCCGGCTGCTGGCGCCCGTGACCCTGGCGTATGAGACCTATGGCCGCCTTGACGCGGTGGCTAGCAATGCCATTCTGGTGGCACATGCCTGGACCGGCGATGCTCACGCTGCCGGTCGTTACAGCCCGCAGGATCGCAAAGGCGGCTGGTGGGACGATATGATCGGACCGGGCAAGGTGCTGGATACCGAGCGTTTCTTCGTGATCTGTTCCAATGTCATTGGTTCCTGCAAGGGTTCCACCGGTCCAACCAGCCTGAACCCGCAGACGGGCCGACCGTACCGGCTGTCGTTCCCGATTGTCATGGTGCGCGATATGGTGCGCGCGCAGCAGCGGCTGATTGACCATCTGGGCATTGGCCGGCTGCTGGCTGTGATCGGCGGCAGCATGGGGGCCATGCAGGCGCTGGAATGGGGCATTCATTTTCCCGAGCGGGTGGGCGCGATTATCCCGATCGCCGGTACCGGTCGGACCTCGCCCATGGCCATCGCGCTCAACGCTCTGGCCCGTCAGGCGATCTACAATGATCCGCTGTGGAAGAAGGGCAACTACAAACCGGAACATCCGCCGGCCAGTGGTTTTGCGCTGGCACGGGCGGTAGGGCACATCTCGTTTTTGTCCGAACAATCGATGCAGATGAAATTCGGCCGGCGCTTTTCCGCCCGCGACGGTCTGTTCGATTTTTTTGGGCAGTTCGAGATCGAACGCTATCTGGAATACAACGGCAACAGCTTTGTCGAGCGCTTCGATCCCAATGCCTTTCTCTATTTGGCCAAGGCCCTCGATCTGTATGATGTGGCCTGGAATTTTTCCAGCCCGGATGAGGCATTGGAGCGGTTGAACTGCCCGTCGCTGTGGTTTGCCTTTAGTTCTGACTGGCTCTATCGGCCAGAGGAAACCGAGGCGGTGGTAGCGATTCTGGCCCGCCAGAACAAGCCGGTGGACTATCACTGCATCGCTTCAGACTACGGTCACGATTCGTTTCTGGTCGAACCGGAAAAGTTCACGCCCTATGTGGTGAGGTTTCTTGATGAGCAGGCCCGCCAGGTCGGTTGTTGACCGCTGCAGGGTCTGCAGGCTAAAAGCGCAAGCGTTGCGGAGGGCTCAGAACAGATCGAGCTGACGCGGATTTTTTTTGACGGGAATAAAGAAGGGTTTGGGCAGAAAACGCGGACATTCGAGTAGCCGCGTGCCGTAAAGCTGGCGGCAGCTGCGCAGGCAGCGTTCACACAGGGAGTTGTAGCGCGGGGACTCGGTAGCCAAGGGACACGGCTTTCAGTTTCGGCGCCGGTGAGCAGCGCAGCTGTCAGATCGCGCCATTATCAGGCTGACTCAGAATCCTGTCAATAGCCGCCAGCAGCTCCCTTTGCTGATTGGCAAAGGGATCGATCCACAGGTCAATACGCCGCTCTGGCTTGGTGTGGCCGTAGAGGGGATCGTAATAGTCCGTCATCAACGCGGCGATCAGCGCCGGCCAGTCGCGCTGCTGTTGCAGCTGCAGCAGCGCGTCGACCCGGGCCTGCCCCAGCCGTTGGCGCAGGGCGCGAATGGGCGGGATGAAATCCGCCGCCGGCTGGTCGCCAACGGCATAGTCCTCGGCGATGACCTGTACCCGCTTGTCCAGAGCGGTTTCCAGCCACAGGGTGGTCTCCTGCTGCAGGGCGTCGTACAGACGTAACGGCAGCACCAGTCGGCCGATATGACGGCTTTCGCCTTCTGTCAGGGCCCACTGGTCAGGGCCGATGTGGCGCAGCCGCTCCCACAGCAGGGCTTCAAACTGTTTCTGACTTGGCTGGGGGTGCAGGCCAATGGCGCCGAAGGCACTGCCGCGGTGGTTGGCCAGGCCCTCCAGGTCCAAAACGCTGACCCCCTGTTGATCAAGCTGGCGCAGAATACGGGTCTTGCCGACACCGGTGAGGCCACGCAGAACCAAGAGCCGACCCCAGGTGCCGTTGGCAAAAAAATCAACCACATGACGTCGAAATGCCTTGTGACCACCCTGCAGCTGGAAGGCCGGCAGTCCGGCGAGTTGCATAAAGGCGGTCATGGCCTGGCTGCGCTGTCCGCCGCGCCAGCAGTACAGCACCAGCGGCCGTCGCCGGTCGCCTTGCAGGCGGACAATCTGGTCGATCAGGCGTGGCAGCTGCGGTGCCACCTGTTCCAGTGCGAACTGGCGCGCCGCGCTGCTGCCCTGCTGCTTGTAGAGGGTGCCGACGGCAGCGCGTTCGCTGTCGTTCAGTAGCGGCACGTTGCAGGCGCCGGGGATGTGGCCGTCGGCGTATTCAGCCGGGCTGCGCACATCAATGAACAGGCTGTTCTGATCGCGCCAGTCAAGGGCGGTGGCCAGGTCGATAATCAGTCCGGGATGCAGCATGCGGGATTCCCTTGCGCTCGGGGAGAGGGGCAAACAGGCCGGCGAGTGTAGCACGGATGCGCGGCGGCAGCCACAGTCACAAAGGGGGTGCCGCTTCGAATGCGGCCATTGACCGGCGAAAGCCATTGACAGTTTTTAGCCCCCTGTGGTACAAAACCGCGTTTGAAATGTCAGGCAGTTAGCGAAATGAAGAAATGGAAGCGGGCGATGGCCGAAAACCGGCGCGAGCTGTATAAATCCCTCGGCTTTTTGTCGAGTGTCGGCATCTGCATGGTGGCATCCATTCTCATTGGCATGGCCATGGGCTACTATCTTGACCAGTGGCTTGGTACCGCGCCTTGGCTGCTGCTGATTTTTCTCGGCTTCGGTATTGCTTCGGGTTTTCGTAACATCTTCATTCTGACCGAGCGTGAACTGAAGCGCCAAAAACGCGAAGAAGGCCAGGACCGGCAGGCGTGAAGACCGATGAAACCCTGCTGCTTGCACGGCTGGCACGCCGTAATTGGCTGCTGCTGGTGGTTTTGGTGCTGGCGTCGCTGCCGTTGCAGCGCTGGGATCTGACCCTCGGCGTTGCCAGTGGTGGGCTGGTGGCAGTGGGCGGTTATCAATGGCTGTACCGTTCGCTGGTTCGTGCCCTGCAGGAAGGCAGCGGTGCCGCGCGGCGTTTTCAGCGGGGCTACTTGCTGCGCCTGGCGGTTCTCGCGGTGCTGCTGGTGATACTGATCGCGCTGGTGCGGGTACACCCAGCCGGTCTGGTTGTTGGATTGTCCATCGTGGTCATCAATCTGTTTTGGGCCACTGTTGAGCGTGTATTTTAAGGCATAAGGAGGCGCGATCCCCCATGACTCACCCGTTTCTGATTTTCCAATGGCTCGAGCAACAGTTGCACACCCACATCGGTGAACATGTTACTTACACCTGGTTCGTCATGCTGCTGCTGATCGTGCTGGGTTTTATTGTGTCGCGTGCCGTCAAGATGGTGCCTGCGGGCTGGCAGAACCTGATGGAATCTGTCGTCAGCGGTATTGAAAACCTGATTGTTGAGACCATGGGACCCAAGGGTAGAACCTATTTCCCGCTGATCGCTACCTTTGCCCTGTTCATTCTGGTTTCGAACCTGATCGCCCTGGTTCCGGGTTTTTACCCGCCGACCGCCAATCTGAACACCAACGCCGCCCTGGCGCTGACCGTTTTTGCCATGACCCATATCATTGGTGTCAAGGAGCACGGCATTTCCTATGTCAAGCACTTCATGGGGCCGATTCTGGCGCTGGCACCGCTGATCTTCATCATCGAGATCATTGGCCATCTGGCTCGGCCGCTGTCATTGTCGCTGCGTCTTTTCGGTAACATGTATGGCCATGAGATTGTGTTGATGATCTTTTTTGCCCTGGTGCCGCTGTTCCTGCCTATTCCGATGATGATGATGGGCATTCTGGTGGCCTTCATCCAGGCCTTCGTCTTTACCCTGCTGGCCATGATCTATATTGCCGGCGCGCTGGAAGAGGCTCACTGATTTCGCTTCATTGCTGAGGCTTTTAACGCGCCGGATGCCGGCGCGAGGTCCTATTCAGTATAGGAAGAAAAACCACCCACCCCAATGTTTGCAGAAGGAGAATGAAGATGACGTTTTTCGCATGGTGTATGATCGCTGCAGGTTTCGGTATGGCTATCGGTTCCTTCGGTACCGGCCTTGGTCAGGGTCTGGCTATCAAATCGGCAGTTGAAGGCGTTGCTCGCAATCCGAGTGCCAGCGGTAAAATCCTCACGACCATGATGATCGGTCTGGCCATGATCGAGTCTCTGGCCATTTATGTCTTCGTTGTGGCCATGATCATTCTGTTTGCCAATCCGTTCACCGCTCAGGTGATGGAGCTGGCCAGCAAGTAATCGTTCTGCCCGCTACGCTTAAAAAGGCGCCCTCCTGTGTGGGGCGCCTTTTTTTGTGTGTAGCCGGCAGAGGGATGGCCGCTGCGGTGGCAATCCGCGCGCGTCATGAGGGCGCGCATTGGGCGGCAGCAATCGGGTTAGCCTGTCTCCCGCAGGGTAAAAAGGCTTGGGCAGAAACGCTTTCGATCAAGGAGAAGCCGATGAATACGCAAGAAAATCACCATGGGCCACTGGCCGGGCAGGAGGTTGAAATCGGCCAGCGTCAGCTGCTCTATCGTGGTTTCATGCAGATTGAACAATTGCAGCTGCGCCATCGTTGCTATGATGGCCATTGGTCGGCCTGGATGCGGCGTGAATTGCTTGATCGTGGCCAGGCCGTGGCGCTGGTGCTGGTTGATCCCGTGGCTCGGATGCTGGTGCTGGTGGAACAGTTCCGCGTTGGTGCCCTGGCGGACGAGGCGGGTGCCTGGTTGCTGGAATTGGTGGCGGGTATGATAGAGATCGGCGAGCAGCCGGCAGCAGTGGCGCTGCGTGAGTGTCTGGAAGAGGCCGGCTGTCAGCCGCACCACTTGACATTCATAAACCGCTTTTATCTGACCCCCGGGGGCAGCAATGAGCAGATTTACTTGTACTACGGTGAGGTGGACAGCCGGGGCCTGAATGGTCGTCTGGCCGGTGCGGCTCATGAGGGCGAGGATATCCGGGTGCGGCTGGTGCCGCTGACGCAGTTGGAGGAACTGTTGGCCAGCGGCCGGATTCGCAATGCCACCACCCTGGTTGGGCTGCAATGGCTGTTGCTGCAGCAGCGGGTCTGAGCGGCTAAGAAGCTCAATGGCGCAGTTCGTTAAGCCCGCAAATGATCAGAAAAGGCGATTCAGAAGCGCAGGATGGCGGCGGCCCAGGTCAGTCCGGCGCCGAAGGTCGTCAGGCCGATATGCTGGCCGGCTTGAATCCGGCCGCTGCGCCAGGCCTCGTCAAGGGCAATGGGGATGGATGCCGCCGAGGTGTTGCCGTAGCGGTCAACATTGATATAGACCCGTTCGGCCGGCAGGCCGAAACGCTTGCCAATGGCTTCGATGATGCGGCGGTTAGCCTGATGTGGAATCAGCAGGTCAAGATCATCTTGAGCGATACCGGCCTTGTCCAGGGCCTCCTGCAGGGCGTCGGCCATGCTGACGACCGCGTGACGGAAGACCTCGCGTCCTTCCATGTGAATGGTGGCGAAGCCGCTGGCCAGATCCGCAGCGGTGAGGGGATGCTGACTGCCGGCCGGGTTGTACAGCAGGCCGTGCTGGCGCCCGTCACTGTGAATTACGCTGCTAAGCAGACCGGCGCTGGTTCTGGCCGGGCCGAGGACCAGGGCGCCGGCACCATCGCCAAACAGCACGCAGGTGTTGCGATCCTGCCAGTTCACCATGCTGGAGAGCATTTCTGCGGCCACCAGCAGGATATGACGATGGCCGCCGCAGCGGATCAGACTGTCGGCCAGATGCAGGCCATAGAGAAAGCCGGAACAGGCGGCCGACAGATCGAAGGCCGCCGCCTGGTGCGCGCCGAGTTTTTCCTGCAGCAGGCAGGCCATGGCGGGAAATTTGAAGTCACCGGTGACCGTTGCCACCAGAATCAGATCGATTTCGCTGGCTGTCAGCTGCGCGGCGGCCAACGCCTGGTGGGCCGCTTGTGCTGCCAGATCAGACAGAGCGCTGCCCGGTTCGGCGATGTGGCGCTGGTGAATGCCGGAACGTTCAACAATCCAGGCATCGCTGGTGTCTACCAGGGTTTCCAGGTCGGCATTGGTCAGAACACGCTCGGGAACCGCATGACCAGATCCGAGCAGACAGCAGGCAGGCATTGTTTTCCTCCCAGACAGGTAAAGAGAGCGGACAGCCAGTAAAGATCATGCCCGGCTAGGGCGGGCAGCAGGCGCAGGTCGAACGGAACAGCGCGGTGCTGAGATAGCGGTCTCCGCGATCCGGCAGCAGCGTGACAATGGTACCGCGCTGCATCCGGGTCGCCAGACGCAGGGCTCCGGCGACAGCGGCGCCGCTCGACATGCCGACAAACAGCCCTTCCTGCAGGGCCAGTTCGCGGGTACAGGCAAAGGCCTCCTCATCGCCAACGGTCAGTTTGTCATCAAGCTGATCGGGCTGGTAGATGGCCGGAACAATGGCTTCACTCATGTTTTTGAGCCCCTGCACCCGGTGCCCGAGGGTGGGTTCGACGGCCACCAGTGCCAGATTCGGGCTGTATTCCTTCAGTGCCCGCCCCGTTCCCATCAGGGTGCCGGAGGTGCCCAGACCGGCAATGAAGGCATCAATGCGGCCAGCGCATTGATGCCAGATTTCCGGTCCGGTGGTTTCGTAGTGCGCCAGCGGATTGTTGGGATTGCTGTACTGGTTGGGCATGAAATAGCGCTCCGGTTCCTGGCGTACCATTTCATGGGCCAAGCGGATAGCGCCATCGGTGGCCTGGCCGGGGGCCGACAGCACCACCTTGGCGCCGTAGGCTTCCAGGACGGCGCGCCGTTCCATGCTGACACAGGGTGGCATGACCAGGGTCACCGGAATGCCTAGAGCCGCGCCCAGCATGGCCAGGGCGATGCCGGTATTGCCGGAGGTCGGCTCCAGCAGGATTTTACCGGGCGTCAGACAACCCTGGGCCAACGCCTGCTTGACCATGTACCAAGCTGGCCGGTCCTTGACCGAGCCGCCGGGATTGCTGCCTTCGAGCTTGGCCAGAATCCGTACCGCCGGGTTGGGATTGAGTTTGCGGATTTCCACCAGCGGTGTGTTGCCGATGGCGCTGGTCAGGTGATCTGCGGCGGGAGTCCGCAGGTTTTTGGCGTGCAATTCAGATGATGCCATGCAGTGGTCCTCCGTGGACGGCCCAGGATTCGAGGCGGCGAATGACACCGGCATCGTCCTCCAGTGGCGGCGCATGCTGGGGTTTGCGCCGTGCATCGAGAACCAGTGCGCCGTTGCAGCCCCAGTGTTTGTCCTGCTGGAAAGCGCCGATGCCGTAGAGATCACGGGCCGGATCGGAACGGGTAAAGCTGACCCACAGCAGGTTCTCCAGGGTAGTAGCAGCAAAGGCGCTGTCATCACAGAGAATCAACAGGGGAAAGCTGTTGATTGGATGGTCTGTAGCATAATGGCTGCAGAAACGTTGCAGGTCGGCGGTCGGCTGGCTGCCGGGGGCGAAACAGGGCGGCCCCTGCAGCACCAGTACGCCAGGTAGGGCGATCTGTGGCGCGCTGAAGCCGGACGGCAGGTCGAGTCTCTCGGGCAACTGTTCCGGCAACGGGCGCCTGGGTGGTCCGCAGGCGGCGATGACGACCTTCGATCCCTGATTGAGCCCTGTACCACTGTAATCCAGGGTGTCGATGGTGGCATGGGTGTGGAAATGCAGATCACGGCGCCAGTCACAGCGCTGCAGCATGTGCTGTAAAAATGCCGCGCAATTATGAATATCCAGCTGTGCGGCGTCCTGTTCATTGGCGATGAGCAGGTACTTGGCCAGCGATAGCTGACCCTGGCCGAGAATGGCACAAGCCTGGGTCAGCAGTTCCTGTGGCCGATCGCAGGGGCTGTAGGGGGTATAGCGTTCACTGCCGATGGCCAGCAGCAGCGGATGGACACCGGCGGCATCGACGGCATGGACAGCGCGCACGCCGGGAAGCACCTGGGGAATCAGCGTGCCGGTCAGTTCGTGGATGAAGGCGCCGAAGCTGGTGTCCTCCTGTGGGGGACGGCCAACGCTGGTGAAGGGCCAGATGGCGCCGGGGCGGTGGTAGACACGTTCGACCTGCAGCACGGGGAAATCATGGATCAGGCTGTAATAACCCAGATGATCGCCAAAAGGGCCTTCGGGCTTGGTCTGCCGTGGCGCGACCCGGCCGCACAGAACAAAATCGGCTTCCGCCGGTACCGGCAACGGCCAACCGGGGGGCTGGGCCAGCGCCAGGCGCTGGCCGGCCAGGGCGCCGGCAAAAGCCAGTTCCGGCAGACCTTCAGGTAGCGGCATGACCGCGGCCACGGCCAGGGCCGGCGGTCCGCCGACGAAGACATTGACCGGCAGATCCTGGCCACGGCTGGCGGCTGCCTGGTGATGGACGCCGATTCCGCGGTGAATCTGGTAGTGCAGGCCGACTTCCTGATCGGCCGCATAGGCGTTGCCGGCCAGCTGGATACGGTACATGCCCAGATTGCTGTGACGCCAGCCAGGTTGGGCCGGATGTTCGCTGTAAACCTGGGGCAGGGTGATGAAGGGGCCGCCGTCGGCTGGCCAGCTCACCAGCTGTGGCAGGTCATGCAGCTGGCAGCGGTGCGTTAGCACGGCTGCGCTGCGCCGCCGACGTGGCAGCAGATGACTGGCGCCGTGCAATGCCGCCAGCAGGCGGGTTGGTGGCCGCAGCAGGCTGGCAGGGTCGCTTTTGGCACCGATCAGGGCCTGCAGGCGCGGCAGGCTGTCGCGGAAGATATAGCGGGTGCGCTCCAGGCTGCCATAGAGATTCGCCAGCACCGGAAAACGGCAGCCGCGCACCCGCTCAAACAGCAGCGCCGGAGCCTGACGGGCATAGGCCCGCCGGGCGATGGCGGCCAGCTCCAGATGGGGATCGACCTCGATGGTGATGCGGCGCAACTGACCGCTGCGTTCGAGGTCGCAGATACAGCTGTGCAGATTGGCGTAGCCCACGCAAGCCCCGTGCTAGAAGGAATTGATGCGACGGATAAAGGCGATCAGATAGCCGTAGCTGCGGCGGTTGAAATCCACCGCCAGACGGGGCAGCTGCCACAGGTCCGGCTCGTCCTTTTCCTTTTCGAAGGCGCGGCTGGCCCGTACTCTTCCGCCGTCGCGCAGCAGGTCGGAAAACTCTTGTTCCAGCGTGGCGATCTGGCCGGTAGTCAGTTCCTTGTTCAGGCGGATAACCAGCGTCTGGCCGATGTAGCGGCTGGAATGGTAGACCCGGTAGAAGGAGTCGATGACATCAAAGGCTTCCTGCACGTTCTTGGTGATGGTGAACAGGCCGAAGTCCTCGCCGGAAATCAGATTGCGCGGCAGCAGCACCTTGCGCATGAACTGGAACAGATCCTCCCAGTAATTGCTGTTGTCGTCCTCGATCAGTACCAGCGGAATGGGTTGATTCTTGCCGGTCTGTACCAGGGTCAGGGTTTCCATGGCCTCATCAAGAGTGCCGAAACCGCCAGGAAACAATGCCACCGCCTGGGCTTCCTTGAGAAAGGCGACCTTGCGGTTGAAGAAGTATTTGTAGGTCAGGGTGCGGTCACTGTTCTCCATGACCGGATTGGTGTCCTGTTCGAAGGGCAACTTGATGTTTACGGCAAAGGAATTCTCGGCGCCGGCACCGGCATTGCCGGCTTCCATGATGCCGCCGCCGCCGCCGGTGATGACCATGTAGTTGTTGTCGGCCAGCAAGCGGGCGAAGGCCGCGCACTTCTGGTAGATAGGTTCTTCCGGCAGGGTACGGGCCGAGCCGAAGATGGTCACCTTGCGGCGCTCGCGGTAGGGGCTGAAGATTTTGGTGGTGTAGCGCATCTCCTTGAGGGTGGTGCGCATCAGCTTGAGATCGGCCAGGTAATCACTGTCCTGGCCGGCCTTGAGGGCGCTGAGAATCATTTCACGGATGATGTAGGGATGGTGCACCTTGCTTTGAGCCATCAGCTCGTCGATGAGGGTATCAATCGGGCCGTTGGTGCGGGAAAACTGGATATCCATGCAGGATCCTTTCGCCGTAACAAAGAGAAAGACGGCAGGAGTGAGGCTGTCAGCGTCGCTGCAGCAGGGCTCTGCCGTGTTGGCCGCCACCGATGAGCAGTCCTTGGCGGCTGCCACCCTGGTAGCGTTGTTCAACCTGCAGGTAGAGGTCACGCAACGCGCCTTCGAGCTGGTAGAAATGACGTAGCTGCCGCGGCGGCAATGCCTGCTCGATGGGTTCGCACAGGAAAATGATGCAGTTGAACGGTCGCCAGTCCACCGCCAGCAGGCAACCTGCCGGACCGATAAAGGGGCAGGGTCGCTGAAAGTCGGCCTCTGGCAGGGCTGCCGCCTGCAGGGCGGCCACCGCATTGATCAGGGTCAGGTGGTTGTGACCGCTGTCGCAGCAGCTGCCGGCACAGGCTTGGCAGCGCGCTGGGCCATCCGCCGCCAGGAACAGGGCGTACAGCTGGTGTTGCAGTACGGCGATTGCCTGGCTCTGGCAGCGCAGCCAGTCGCGTTCCGTCTCCGGCAGGCGCGCCCATTCGCCACGCAGCTGGTCGATCAGTTGTTGCCAGTGTTGTTGGCGCTGCTGCAGGTCGACAGCCATGTGTCCCTTCACAAAAAAAGGTCGAAGAAGCCCATAAGCCGGGTTCTGTCCCCGTCAGCCGTTACCGGCTCGACGATGGGCGATCATTCCTCTAGGACCGCCGTTGCCGACGGCCTCAAGCAGCCAACCCGGAAGCTTCGGGCGGACCACCCTCAAGCGCTTCCCTATGCGGCCTTGCTCCGGATGGGGTTTACCGAGCCGGCTCTGTCACCAGAACCGCTGGTGAGCTCTTACCTCACCCTTTCACCCTTACCGTGCCATGCACGGCGGTCTGCTCTCTGTGGCACTGTCCCTGGGGTCACCCCCGGTTCCCGTTAGGAACCATCCTGTCCTGCGGAGCCCGGACTTTCCTCCCGTTTCGCAGGCGAAACCGGCGATCGCCTGTGCTTCTTCGACCTTAGTCCAGTAATCTAGTGGGTCTCAGGGGCAATGTAAAGCAGCCGGTTGCAGTGCGGGCAGCTGGTGATGTCGCGATTTTTCAACATGGCGTTGAAGAATTGTGGTGGCAGGCGCATATGACAGCCCTGACAGGTGCCTTCGCGCGCTTCGACCAGTGCCTGGCCATTGAGCCGGCTGAGAATCAGCTCGTAACGCTTGCGCAGGGGTACGGCAATCTTCTCAATGAGTTCGCCACGCTGGCTGTCCTGCTGATGCAGGGCGGCATCCAGCTCTTCCACCAGGGTGGCGATTTCGTTGCAGCGCTGACTGCTGTCGCTGCCGAGACTATCGTGCTGCTGTCGCTTTTCCTCGGCATCGGCCTGCAGCTCACTGAGCACCTGTTCTTTGGCCAGCAGGGCATCCTCCAGATCCTTGACCTGTTTTTTGGCCGCGTCGACCTCCTTGAGCACCGCCAGATATTCCTTCTGGGTCTTGATCTCCGGCAGGCGGCCTTCGCACTGTTCCACCTGGCCCAGTTGCTGCTGCAGGGCTTCCTGACAGCTGTCGCGTTGGGTTTGGGCTTCGGCGATCCGGTCATCCAGCTGGCCCAGCAGTTCCTGCAGGGCATCGGTCTGCTGCAGCAGCTGATCGCGCTCCTTGAGCAGAGTGGTTTTTTTGTGGCGGGCGGAGAAAATCCGCTGATCGAGTTCCTGTACATCAATGAGCAGCTGTACCATGTCCTTCACCGTCGGGCCTCCCTGGGGGGTTGGGTATCTGTGTGTCAAATAAACGTAAAGGGATCCTGCTGTTGTTGCGCGGTTTCGATGGCGACGGACCAGGGGGAGGCAGTCAGAGCCCGGGTCAGGGCCTGCTGCAGGCCCGCGCAGATGATCTGTTCGGTGGCAAAGTGGCCGGCATCGAGTAACGCCAGCCCCAGATCGCGCGCCAGACAGGCATCGTGATATTTGATGTCGCCGGTTACCAGCACGTCGGCGCCCTGGCGGCTGGCTTCGCCGATCAGGCTGGCGCCACTGCCGCCGCAGACGGCAATCTTGCGTACCGGCCGCGTTGCTTCGCCCACCAGCCGCAGCTGGTGGCAGCCCAGCTCGGTCTTGCAACGTTCGGCCAATTCGATCAGCGTGACAGCCTGAGGCAGGCGGCCGATGCGCCCGAGTCCCAGGTGCGGGACCGGGTTGTCCAGCGGCAGCAGATCGTAGGCAACCTCTTCGTAAGGATGGGCCTTGAGCAACTGGGCAAGAACGCGCCGCAGCTGGGGGCGTGGCACCAGGGTTTCAAGGCGCACCTCCTCGACCTCGGTCGTGACACCAACCTGTCCCACGAACGGGTCACTGCCGGCCAGCGGCCGGAAGCTGCCCTGACCGGTGCTGGCAAAGGCGCAATGGTCATAGCGACCGAGCTGGCCAGCACCAGCGGCGAACAGCGCCTCGGCAACGGTCTGGTGGTGGTCAGCCGGAACATAAACCACCAGTTTAAGCAGATAGCCGGGGGATAAAGGCTGTAGCACCTCAACCTGCTCCAGCTGCAGATGGGCGGCCAGCCAGTCATTGAGGCCGTCAGCGGCGCGGTCGAGATTGGTATGGGCGCAAACGATGGCGATCTGGTCGCGGATGGCGGAGAAAATCAGGGAACCGCTGCTGTCTTGTGACGAGATGCGGCTGAGGGGCTTGAAGATCAGGGGATGATGGGTCAGCAGCAGTTGGCACTGCCGCTGGCGGGCTTGGTGCAGACTGTTGACATCGGCATCGAGGGCGATCAGGATTCGGTCGATTTTTTGCATTGGATCGCCGACCTGAAGGCCGACATTGTCCCAGCTTTCAGCCAGGGCGGGGGGGTAGAGGCGATGGAGCAGTCCGCACAGATCCTGCAGCCGTGGCCGGTTGTCCTTCATCACCACCACCTGTCAAAAAAAGAGAGTGCAACTGTGGCGCCGTTGCACTCCCGTAAAGCCGGTGGATTGCTGTTGCCTGCAAGGGGTCTGGGCATGGAATTCCTGTTGCTGCAAACAAGCGGAAAAAATGGTGGGCCCACCAGGACTCGAACCTGGGACAAACCGGTTATGAGCCGGCGGCTCTGACCAACTGAGCTATAGGCCCGCGCAAAACAGAGGCTAGATTCTAGTGAAAGGGGCAAACCGCTGTCAAATAAAAAACCTGTTCCTGTTCGGTTCTGGTCGGCCGTGTCTGTCGGGGCTGTGCTATACTTCAAGGCCTGTAATCAAAAGCTGGTGCCGGTAGCCGGGTTTGTATGGATTGGGGTGTGATGATTTCAGGGAGGTGGCAATGGCAGTTACGGTAACGATCCTGTGCGAAAACACGGTGGGGCGGGCGATTCCCGCCATAGGCGAGCATGGTTTTGCCTGTCTGGTGGAAACGCCCCAGGCGCGTATTTTGCTCGACAGCGGTCAGGGGCTGGGCATTGAGCGCAACGCCCAGGTGCTGGACAAGGATCTCGGGGGGCTGACGGCGGCGGTGCTCAGCCACGGTCATTACGACCATGCCGGCGGCTTCGACCAGGTTTTGCGACATACGGGTCCGCTGGATCTGTTTGCTCATCCGGCGATTTTTGCCGAGCGCTATTCGCGCACGGCCCATAGCCTGCGCTTTATCGGTATTCCGCAACGGCGCGAACTGCTGGAAACCCTGGGTGCCCGGTTTCGCTTTACACCGGAGTTTTGTGAGATTGCCCCACAGGTTTTTGTCACTGGTCGGGTCGAGCGTACGACCGACTTTGAAAGTGGTGATCCGAATCTGGTGGTGCGGACAGCAACGGGCGATTTTGTGCCGGATCCTTTTGATGACGACATGGCGCTGGTGGTGCGTAGCGAACGTGGCCTGATCGTTGTGCTGGGTTGCGCTCATGCCGGCATGATCAATACCTTGCGGCACATCCGCCGCCAGTTGCCTGGCGAAACGATTCATGCCGTTCTTGGCGGCACCCACCTGGGACCAGCCGGGCCGGAGCAGTTTCGGCGCACACTGGAGGAATTGGAAGTGTTTGCCATCGAAAAAATCGGGGTTTCGCATTGTACCGGCCAGACACGGGCGGCTCAGGTGCGTGAGCGGCTGGGACAGCGTTTTTTCTTCGCCAGCGTCGGCGCGGTCCTTGAGGTCTGATGGTTTTTTCAACCAGGGAGGTTTGATGATGCACAAGCAGCGCATGAAAGGGATTGGCCGTTTCGGTATTCTGATAGCCCTGGTGGTGATGCTGGCGGCCTGTGGGCGTGCTCCCTCGGCCCAGGTTTATTCGCGGCAGCAGGCCCAACGACAGCTGTCGGTTTATTATGGAACCGTGCTGGCCGTGGCGCCGGCGGTAATCGAAGGCGGGCAGACCGGTCTGGGAGCTGTTACCGGGGGTGTGCTGGGCGGTGTTGCCGGGCACAGTGTCGGTGGTGGTCATGGCCAGGCTCTGGCCACGGTAGCTGGTGCCGTTGGCGGCTTACTGTTGGGATCGGTGGTGGAGGAAGGTGCAGGCCGGCGCGAGGCACTGGAACTGACCATTGAACTCGATAGCGGTGAGCTGATTGCGGTGGTGCAGGTGGCTGACGAGACCTTTGTCGTGGGCGACCGGGTGCGGCTGGTGCGCGGTGCCGATGGCGAGGTGCGTATCCGGCAATAGCCACCGTCGCTGGAAAATTGAAATAAGACAGAGCAGGTTATCTTTGCAGTTGACAGTATTATCGGCTTTTTCTAGGGTATGGCGGAAATATTATTGGCCAAACTGATGATTTTATCGAGCGGCCAGGAGCTGAACCTTCAGAAAGGATCGAAAATGCTGACCATTACTGACGACGCCAAACGGGTTCTGCAGGAGATTCTGCAGCAAAACCCGGGCAAATCCCTGCGTGTGACCATGGCCGGTTTTGGCTGAGGCGGGCCCTCACTGGGCTTGACTCTGGATGAGTCAACAGACGGGGATACACAGAAAACCATCAATGAGATCGAGGTGTTGCTTGATCCGCAGGTGATCCGTTTTACCGATGATCAGGTGATCCATTATGTGCAGGATGGCTTCACCATCACCTCCAGCAAGGGCGGCGGTTGCGGTTCGTCGTGCGGTGGTTGCCGCTCCTGATCTCTTCAGCTTTCTTGCAGCGTAACGACAAAGGGCGCATCCTTCAAAAGATGCGCCCTTTGTCGTTCGCGGTGATCCAGTCCTAACCTTGCGGCTGCCAGAGCTGCAGCTGTTCGCTGATAAAGGCGACACAATCGGCCTGTGTCTGGCGGGCCTGGGCTGGGCTGGCGACTGTCAGGGGCGCGCCAAAATGGAAGTGAATGGGCCGGTGTGGCTGGATCGGGCCGAAATCCTTGATCCAGTGGCCGTTACCCCAAGCGTCGGTTCGCAGGGCGACGGGAATCACGGGGACCCCGGCCTTCTGGGCCAGCTTGATGCCGATGCTGTTGAATTGTGCGGCATCAAAGCCGGTGGTGCGGGTGGTTTGGGGAAAGACCACCACCGAAATGCCGGCCGCCAGGCGTTCGCTGCCCTGTTCCAGGACGGTTTTAAGATCCTCGCGCGGGTTGTCACGCTGAACCACAATGGGGTTGCGTGAGCGCATGACATGCCCGAATACCGGATAGTCAATCAGGCTCTGCTTGACAACAAAGGTGACCCGCCGGTAAGGAGCAATGAGACAGGGCAACACGAAGGTTTCCAGGGTGCTCATGTGGTTGGCGATGAACACGCAGGGCTGTTGACTGCTTTGTACATGTTGCAGGCCCTGTAACTGGAACCGGCAACCGCAGGATTCCAACGCCCGCAGGATGGCAAAACTGCTGTGGGCCCAGTCGCCATCGGTATAGATCTGCTGGCGGGCCATCCGCGCGGCCTGGGCGACAATCAGCAGGGCACGGCTGTAAAAGCACAGGCTGGGCAGCTGTTGCGCCAGCCAAGAGGGACGGCCTGGTGGGGAATCATAGCGGCCGTCGGTAAGCGGAACCGTCAACATGGGGAAACCTCCCTGGTCGTGAAAAAGCCCTGACCGGCAGCAAAAGTGCCGGACAGGGCCGTTAAAAAGTCGGATGGTGCCAGGCGGACGCTAACTGCGTGGAGCCGCCTCCTGCACCAGTTCCACTGCCACCGGACAGCAGGACTGGGGCTGGCGAGCGCGGTATTCCGCCGCGACGGCAAAGAGGGCCAGCAGGGCACAGCCGACCCCAAAAACGGCCCAGGCGGTATTGCTGCCGAGCTGGTAGACTTCAATCGCAGCGATAACCAGCAGGTAGGCCAGGGCAGCAAACAGCAGCAGGTTGCCCAGATAGGGAATCGCCAGGGCCAGCACTGCCAGGGGCGCCAGAGCACATAGGTGGGCCACCACGCGGAAGGCGGTCTCCAGCTCACTGTTCCGCCCGAGCAGGCGCATGGCCAGCCACAGCAGGAAGGCGGCAATGTAACTGATGGCCAGAAGACTCACCGGCACGAACAGAATAGCCGACAGGGCGCGCAGCAGGCCGACACTGGCGCCGTTGGCCATGTGATAAAAGGTTACGAAGATTCTGACCACGCCGGCCAGCAGGCCGAGGCGAACAATCAGCAACACCGGCTCGGTGAAGCCACCACTTTTTTCCATGTCGCGCAGCTGGGCCGCGGGAGCCAGCAGCATCTGCCGGATAAAGTCGAGGGTGGCGCGCAGCATGCCGCTGAAGCCACCGGTCGTTTTCTGGTCCATGGGTTACGCCCTCCTGAAACCGTTGAAATCATGAACGGATGAAAGAACCGGACCGACAGCGCCGGCTTTTGTTAAGCCGGACGGGCCTGGGCCCGCAGGTGAATTGCTGTATACAATATACAACAACGTTTGATTATAGTAACAAAAGGCAGCAGCGTCCAGCGCTTTTTGCAGCGATTGTCGGCTGCCGGTTCACCACGGCTGGCATGGCTTGAAGCCTGCAGCGGCTCTGTTATAACAGGGCGAGAAAGGGCGTCATCTGACGCAGTGTCAGGCCGAAGCATAGACAGTGACTTGATGAGGAGGCAGACGATGAAGATGGACCAGATTCGCGCCATTGCCCAGACGCATGGCATCAAGACCGGACGGCTGAAGAAGGCTGATCTGGTGCGGGCCATTCAGCAGGCCGAAGGCAACAGAGCCTGTTTTGCCACAGGACAGCGTGCCGATTGTGGTCAAACCGGCTGTCTGTGGTGGGAGGATTGCGACTAGCCTGGGCGAGCGCTGTGCCGCCGGAAGGCCGCAAACCGCTCAGTAGATCTTGCGGCGCGAGAAGGTAGAACCGATTACGGTGAAGGTGTTTTCGACAATAAACAGGCTGTGGGGATCGGTGGTGAAGGTGATTTCCTCCAGCCGTTTCAGCTGGATGTTGTTGGTGACCACCATCAGAACGCGACGTGGCTCCTTTTTATAGGCGCCGGTGCCTTCGAGAAAGGTGGCGCCGATTCTGAGTTTAGCCATGATCTGGGCTGCAATGGCGTCACTACGCGGGGAAATGATCAGGCACAGCTTGCGCTGGCTGAACAGCGACAGGCTGTACTCAATGCAGACCGAGGCGACAAAGGCGGCGATCAGCGAGGCGATCACCAGGTCGGTGTCGAGGCTGGCGAAACTGCAGGAAAACAGCAGTAGGTTAAACAGAAAGTAGGTTTTGCCGACCCCGATGTTGAAGCGCTGGTTGAGGATTACTGCTACCACGTCGAGGCCGCCGTTGGAACCGAGCGAGCGCAGGACAATGCCAGCACCGCTACCCGAGAGCACTCCGAAGCTGACGGCGGCGTAAAGCTGATCGGTGATGGGCAGTTCCAGCGGCAGCAGCGAATAGGCCAGTGCCACCACCAGCATGGCGACGAAACTGTAGCCAAGAAAACGGCGACCGATATAGAGATAGCCCAGCACGAACATCGGAATGTTCAGCAGTAGATACCAGACGCCGGCATCCAACAGGCCGCCATTGTACTCGATCAGGGCCGCCAGACCAAACAGGCCGCTGGGCACGAAGCCGTGCATGGCGGCGATGCCCTTGTAGCCCAGTGCCTGGAGCAGCGAGCCGCTGACGATCAGAAACAGGTTCCAACTCAGGCGGTAATTGAAATCAACTTTGGGGGACACGGCCTTCTCCTTTCGTGGCTGGCCACCAGGGGCAGCTGTTACAGGGAGAGCGCATGAAGCGGATAAAATTTCTCTGACGCCGTAGGACGTATGGTGACAGGAGACCCCGCTGGGCCCTGGAAGTGGATTGGGACCGCAGCGAACAGGGACAAAACGAAAAAGATGAAAATAAAAAGGGGGTCAGCTTGTGGCTAACCCCCCTTGATTTTTTTGGTGCCCAGAGACAGAATCGAACTGCCGACACGAGGATTTTCAGTCCTCTGCTCTACCGACTGAGCTATCTGGGCGATGCGGGGGCAGTTATAGCCTGAGCCTGTTGGCCTGTCAAGGATGAAATGTGCTGCCTGTGGCCCGGTCCGCCAACTTTTTCCGGATTTTTTTCTTGTCAGTGGCGGACGCCTGTTCTAACGTGTCGATCGTTGTGCTGGCGCGCTGTTTGCGTCGGCAGGTTTGCAGACGAGGTTGTTCGATGCATCACAGCGTTTTTTTCAGCTTTTATTCCTTTTTCTGGTTCGGCTTTAGCAAGCCGTGGGCCCGGGGAGGAGTTTGCTGAGATAGCGCGATGCGCGCCAGACCAGATAAAAACTTCAAAAGACCACGGGCAGCACGGCTTCCCGTGGTCTTTGTGTTTGTGCCTCTCAAGAGCAGGCGCGATCCCACGGGAAGACCGGAGCAGGCGAGCGTGGTCCCATTCAACCGCCGACAGGCGCACACAAAGGAGAGCAGGACATGATCATCGTCATGAAGCAGAAGGTCAGCGCGGAACAGGTGGATGCCGTTAGCCAGCGGATTCGCTCGCTGGGCTATGAGCCCCATATCATTCATGGCGAAAGTCGTGATGTCATTGGTGCCGTCGGCGACGAGCGGGGCAAGATGGTGTTGCAGAGTCTCGAATCCATGGCCGGGGTCGAAAAAGTGGTGCCGATTCTCAAGCCCTACAAGCTGGCCAGCCGCGAGGTTTGCCCGGAGCCGAGCCAGGTGGAGTTGGCGCCTGGTGTGGTTATTGGCGGGGCCGAACTGATCGTTATGGCGGGGCCTTGCTCGGTGGAGAGCGAGGAGCAGATTGTCTTTACCGCCCAGGCGGTCAAGCGTGCCGGTGCCAGGGTGCTGCGCGGCGGCGCCTTCAAGCCGCGCACCAGTCCCTATTCCTTTCAGGGCATGGAGGAAGAGGGCCTGAAGCTGCTTGATCTGGCGCGGCAGGAAACCGGTCTGCCTATTGTGACCGAGGTGGTTAACCCCCGCGATGTTGAACTGGTGGCCCGCTATGCCGATATCCTGCAGGTGGGTGCCCGCAATGTGCAGAACTTTGCCCTGCTGAAGATGTTGGGTCAGCTCGACAAGCCGGTGCTGCTTAAACGCGGCATGGCGACCACCATTCAGGAATACCTGATGAGTGCCGAGTATATTCTGTCCGAGGGTAACCGCCGGGTGGTGCTGTGTGAACGCGGCATCCGCACCTTCGAGACGGCTACCCGCAATACCCTGGATATTTCAGCCGTTCCGGTACTTAAGGAGCAGACCCATCTGCCGGTGGTGATCGATCCGTCTCATGCCACCGGCCACGCCCAGCTGGTACCATCCATGTGTTATGCCGGGGTGGCGGCCGGCTGCGATGGCCTGATCGTTGAGGTGCATCCGACACCGGAGACCGCTGCCAGCGATGGTCCCCAGTCGTTGCGCCCGGCCGAATTTGCCGATATGATGCTTAAATTGAAACGGTTTGCCGAGGTTGCCGAACGTACCCTGCCGCAGGTTGGGGGCTGCTGACCTCGTTGCCAGTCATCGCTGTCTGCGGAGGTTCCATGTTTTTCATCCCCCTGGCCCAACGTGAAAGTATTGCCCTGGTGGTTCACGCCCTGCGTGCCGCTGCCGGCGAGGCCGATTGTCGCCAGTGTCCGGCCCGCCGGGTTTGCATGAAGCAATGCCTGGTGATTGCCGACTCCATTGCCGCCATGCTTGATAATGGCACTCTGCCGGCGCTGGCGGACGAGCCGCAAGATGCTCCGGCCGGTGAGGTGTCGCCCGAGGTGACCAGCATTGGGCCAGGCAAGGGGCGTAAGCCGCACCTCGAAGTGGTCAAGTGAAGCCGGCCAGCTGGCAGGAAATTGACAAGCCGGCCGGCCTGATCGTAGAATAGTGCGCTTTTTCACCGCGCCCGTTTTCAAGCGGGCGCCTTTTTCTGTGTGACCGACTCTGCGAGCCGGGGAAGGAGTCTGCATGAACGTGATCGTTACCGACGAAGTGTCCGAGGCCGGCCTCGAAACCCTGCGCGGCGATGCGCGTATTCACCTTGATGTGAAGTTGGGCCTGAGTGTCGAGCAGCTGCACGAGGAGATCGGCCGCTACGATGCCATCATCACCCGCAGTGGCACCACCGTTGATGCCGCTCTGTTGGCGCGGGCCAGCCGGCTGAAGCTGGTGGCCCGTGCCGGTGTCGGCATTGATAATGTCGATGTCGACTGTGCCAGCAGCAAGGGCATCATCGTGGTCAACGCGCCGCTGGGCAACACCAATTCCGCCGCTGAACATACCCTGGCGCTGTTGCTGTCGCTGTGCCGCAATATCCCCGTTGCCAATGCCAGCCTCAAGAGCGGCGCCTGGAAGCGGGCCCCCTTTACCGGCTTTGAGCTTAAACACCGCACCCTTGGCATCATCGGCCTGGGCAAGGTCGGTGGGCGGGTGGCGTTGCGCGCCAAGGCTTTCGAGATGAATGTGATCGCCTATGATCCGTATATCTCGGAAAAACGCGGTGACGATCTTGGGGTCAAGCTGGTTTCCCTGGAAGATATCGTTCGTTACGCCGATGTGCTGACGGTCCATACACCGCTGAACGACGAAACCCGCGGCATGATCGGGGCGGAGCATTTCGCCCGCATGAAGGATGGCGTGCTGGTGGTCAATTGTGCCCGTGGCGGCATTATCGACGAGGCCGCCATGCTCGCGGCACTGGAAAGTGGCAAGGCCGCCGGTGCCGCTTTCGATGTCTGGAGCAGCGAACCGCCGGCCAGCGAGACCCTCAAGGCCCTCATCGGTCATCCGCGCATGGTGGTCACGCCCCATCTGGGCGCCAACACCTTCGAGGCCCAGAAGAATGTTGCGGTCGATGTCAGTCGCGAGATCATCAACTATCTTGATGGCAAGCCGCTGGAGAACGCGGTCAATATTCCGCGTTTCGATCCCGACCTGATGGAGCACATGAAGCCGTTCATGACGCTGGTCAGCACGCTGGGCGAGTTCATCTCTCAGCTGGCACCGGCCAATCCCGACAAGGTCATCTTCAGTTATACCGGCAAGCTGGCCCGTTTTGATTGCGCGCCCCTGACCGTCTGTGGTCTGGCCGCCCTGCTCAACCGCCAGACCGAGCAGGATGTCAACATGGTCAATGCCCATATGGTGGCGCGGGAGCGTGGCATCGTGGTCGAGGAGGTGCGTACCACCGAATCGGAGCTGTTCTCCAATCTGGTGACTCTGACGCTGGAGTCCTCGGCCGGTCGGCGCACCATCGCCGGCACCATGTTCGAAGGTCGTCCCCGTATCGTAAAAATGCGTAATTTCAATACCGATTTCAGCCCCGAGGAGCACATGCTGGTGATTCACTACGAAGACCGGCCGGGCCTGATCGGCAAGATCGGCACCATTCTGGGCGAGGCCCAGGTCAACATCGGCAACATGAATCTCGGCCGGCAGGAAAAGGCCGGCGAGGCCATGGTGGTGCTGTCGGTGGATACCCCGGCGTCGGAAGAGGCCTTGCGCGCCGTGGCCGAGGCGATTGATGCCCGCTATCTCAAGGCGGTGCACCTGACTGGTGGCGCCTGATCCGGTCCGTTCTCCCTGTGTTTGTCATCAACAAAAAAGCCGTCCTGCAGGACGGCTTTTTTGTTGGCCTTTATTGGCGCAAGGCAGGTTGTATCTCTGCGGGTCAGCCGCCAAAGCTGTCCAGAATCTCCTTCTGAAAAGCCTCGAAACCCATTTCTTCAACAAATTTGCCCAGGCGGCCCTTGCGGTTGTTTTTAACGAACCATTGCACGATGTGGTCCAGCAGCGCCAGGGCCTGCTGGTCATCCAGCCCTTCGCTCAGGGCGGCTGACAGGCGGGCACCAGCGCCGCCATTGCCACCGACGCAGACTTTCCAGCCCTTGGGCGTGCCGATCAGACCGACATCCTTGATGCAGACCTCGGCACAGTCGTTGGCACAGCCGGAGACGCCCATCTTGAATTTCCACGGCAATTCCATGCCGTGATAGCGCTTGTCGAGTTCCAGCCCGAGGCTGACGGAATCCTGCTGGCCGCGTTTGCAGAAGGTGGTGCCGGGACAGATCTTGACCGAGCGGACGCACATGCCGATGGCGGCGCCGGCCGGTTCGTCGAGATCGGCCCAGATGGCATCCAGCTGATCCTCCGGCAGGCCGACGATGGCGATGCGCTGGGCGCTGGTGATCTTGAGGGCTTGGGCCTGGTATTTTTCTGCCACGTCAGCGATTTTGCGCAGCTGCGCCGGATTGGTGATACCGCCGGGAATGTGGGGCGCGACGGCGTAGGTTTCCTTGTCGCGTTGCAGGACGGCACCTTTTTCAAGCAGATCTTTTTTCATGGATTCATGCCTCGCTGAAGTTTGGGGTCAAAAGTTGGGCGTTTTTGCCATGGATGAGCTGGCCTGTCAAGAATCAGGGCGTGGTTGCGAACAGTGGCAGCTTACAGGATGGCACCAGTCCGGCCTGCTCGGCGCGCTGCAGCAAGGTGGTTACCGCCAGCTCACCCTCGGCGCCCAGGTCGCGCGAAAAGGCGTTGACGTACAGGGCGATGTGCTGACGCGTTACCTGCTCCGACAGTTCCTGGGCGTGCTGGCGGATGTAGTCGGCTGACGCCTGGGGCTGGCTGTAAGCGAAGTCGACACTGGCCCGCAGGGCGGTCTCGATTTGGTGGATCAGCTCCGTCGGCAGATTGCGGCGTGCCAGAATGCCGCCCAACGGTATTGGCAGACCGGTCTGTTCTTCCCACCACTGGCCGAGATCCGCCAGGGCCTGCAAGCCCTGGTCGGCATAGGTGAAGCGCGATTCGTGGATGATGACGCCGGCCGCAGCCTGGTTCTGCAGCAGGGCCGGCAGAATGTGGTCGAAGGGCAGCACCCGGGTGCGGTAACGTCCGGCGCCAAACAGCTGCAACAGCAGGCTGGCGGTGGTCAGCTCGCCGGGAATCAGAATCTGCTGGCCGGTCAGGGAACTCAGGGTCTGACCCGGCTGTGCTACCAGCAGCGGGCCACAGCCGCGCCCCAGCGCGCCACCGCTGCGCAGCAGCACATAATCGCGGCGCAAATGACCCAGGGCGTGGTAGGACACCTTGGTCAGATCCAGCACGCCCTGCAGGGCCAGCCGGTTGAGGGTTTCGACATCCTCCAGCTGAACCCTGAACTCAACGTCGGGACAGGTCACCAGACCATGAATCAGGGCGTGAAAGATAAAGGTATCGTTGGGGCAGGGGGAAAATCCCAGACGCACAGACGGCATGAAACATCACTCCTGCGGCAGAGGAGGCAAGTCGGCAAGAAAGGCCAGCGTCGCCTGCTCGGCCCGCTGCATGGCAGTGGCCAGATCCCACTGGCGCAGGTCGCGGTTGCCGGTGGCATTGGACAGGCCGCGCACCTCAATAAACGGCACGCCGGCGGCCAGGCATTGATGGGCAACGGCGGCGCCCTCCATGTTTTCACACAGCCCGCCACAGCGTTGCTGGCGCAACAGCGCCAGATCGTCGCGGCCGCTGCCACAGGAGACGGTGACGAAGGGACCACAGCCGACCTGACAGCCCAGCTGCCGCGCCAGTGTGCGGCAACTCTGTGTCAGTTGTCCGGTCAGCAGCGGGTCACAGGGAAAGCGGTTGTAATAACATCCGGCTGGTGTGCGCAGCAGGGGCAGGTCAAGCTGGCTTAGATCACAAAACCCCTGCGGTGTGACTACCCCCTCGTCACCGTAATGTTCTTCACAGGCGACAGCCAGATCACCGACGGCCAGACCGCTGGCCGGATAGAACCCGCCGCAGCCGTGCAGCACGACCAGCCGTGGGCGTTGCTGCAGCAGCAGGGCCACTGCCGCTGCTGCGTTGGCCTTGCCGACACCGCCACAGAGCAGCGCCACGTGCTGGCCCTGTAGGGTTCCCTGGCAGAGGTCGTAGGGACCGAGGCGGTGCTGACAGGGGTGCAGCAGCTGTTCACGCAGCTGCCGCTGCTCGGCGGCCACGGCGCATTGCAGGGCAATCATGGCCGCCGGCGGTACCAGCCGCAGCGGATCAGGTCGCGGCGCAACGAGGCACCGTGCTGGCGCGGAATGCCCCAGTGCCAGAAACGCTGATTGCGTGGCTGGGTCTCGGCCTGGCTCAGACAGTGGCCGGTTTCGGTCAGCTGGCGGCGGAAACGGTTGTCGGCATCGGCGATGAAGCGCAGCAGTTTGTAGCGCAGCCGGCTGTCAACCCGGTCGGCCACCCAGGCGATCAGGTCGCGCAGCTTGAGCCCTTCGAGATAGTCTTCCAGGCAGCCGTCAAAGCATTCCTGGCAGCAATCGACGAAATCACGCCATTCCAGCAGGATGTTGACGAATTCGTCTTCCGGTTCCCAGCAGACATCGGGGTGATCGTGCAGCAGCTCGTAGATGCTGTCCTGCTCGCGGGCGCTGAGAAAAAAATCCTCTCCTTCGCTGGCCGGACTCATCTCAAACAGCTCGACCAGTTCGGCCCCGTAGTGGATGTAGTCGAGCTCACGGTTGCTGAAGCCCTGCAGTTCCAGTGGCCGTGAGGCGCGCGGGATGCTGACCAGGGAGAGGTGGTCGTGGGCGAAGTCGGCCGGAAACAGCAGCTCCTGCCGGTGCGGCAGGCCATAGCGCGCCAGCAGATTCATGGTGCGGATGTGGTTGGCGGTGAAACAGGTAAAGGCTTTTTCCTCGGAAAAGAAGATTTCCGCGCCCAACCGGCTGTTGGCCAGACCGAAGCCGACAAAACCGTCGTGCAGCAGGCGACTGAAATAAGGCCGCAACAGATCGAGGATTTCCAGCGTCGGCATGTAGGGTGAATAAAATACGGTTGGCTGGGCCGGCTGCTCCGGATCGCTGGTGAGTTGCTGCTCGGGGTAGTACTCGAAAACAAAGAAGCTCTCGTCGGAAACCAGCACGCTGCAGGCCTCGAACAGGGCCGGCAGCAGATTGAGATCAGCCAGCACGACAAAGCGGTAGGCATCACGGCAGTCCTCTACCGGGGCCAGGCTGTAGCCCGGTGTCAGCTGGCGGTAATCGCTGCGCAACTGCTCGCTGGGCCAGACGCGCAGGCCACAGGGCTGCTCTAGGGAAGAACGGAAAAAATGGGCCACGCAGTCAACCTCGGATGGATATACGCCGGATGGGAACAGCAGGGGGGCAAACTGCGGTAAGAATAGAGACTTGGCGCGCCAAAGTCAACGCCGCGGCGCAGGCTGGCAATGTACTCTGTCAGTGGCGGCGAAAACGTTCCAGCAGCCGCTGGCAGGCCGCGCCTGGCGTGGTAATGCCGGCGACGACAGCCTGTTCCACCTGTGGCAGCAGGGCCGCCACCTGGCGATCGTGCAGGAACAGCTCCTTCAGGGCATCGAGCAGCAGCGCCCATAGCCAGTCGCGTGCCTGCTGGCGGCGTTTTTCACTGAAGGTGCCATTGGCCTGCATCTGTTGGCGAAACTGATGCAACATCTGCCAGAATTCGGCGATTCCCTGCTGCTGCAGGGCGCTGCAGCACAGCACCGGTACCTGCCAGTCGGGGTAGCGTGGTCGCAGAATGTGCAGTGCGTTGCGGTACTGCTGCCGGGCCAGCTCGGCCCGCTGGCGGTTGTCGCCATCGGCCTTGTTGATGACAATGGCGTCGGCGATTTCCATCACGCCCTTTTTGATGCCCTGCAATTCGTCGCCGGCACCGGCCAGCTGAAGCAGCACGAACATATCGACCATAGAGGCAACGGTAATCTCCGACTGGCCGACGCCGACGGTTTCCACCAGCACGATGTCGTAGCCGGCCGCCTCACACAGCAGCAGGGTTTCACGGGTCTTGCGCGCTACGCCACCGAGGCTGTCACCCGCTGGCGAAGGGCGGATAAAGGCGTTGGCATCACGCGCCAGCTGTTCCATGCGGGTCTTGTCGCCCAGAATGCTACCGCCGGAGATCTGCGACGAGGGATCGACAGCCAGTACCGCCACCCGGTGTCCCCGTGCGGTGAGATAAAGGCCAAAGGCCTCTATGAAGGTGCTTTTGCCGACGCCGGGCACGCCGGAAATGCCGATGCGCAAGCTGTTGCCGGTGGCTGGCAGCAGGGTTTCCAGTAGGGCATCGGCCTGTTGGCGGTGTTCGATGCGGCGGCTTTCGATCAGGGTGATGCCTTTGGCCAGGGCACGCAGCTGGCCGGCGCGAATCTGCTCGGCAAGGGTGGCGATGGACATGCGTTTCTCCAAAAAAGCGGGCGTACTCGTAAAAGCACGCCCGCTCTGGTTCAGGGAGGCGAAAACAGGTTGGCCCCGTGTCGGCTAATTCTTCTGCCGGGCGCGGATGGCAGCGAGGGTCTCGCGGCCGGATTTAACGATCGGGGTACCGGGGCCGAAGATGCAGGCAGCGCCAGCGGCATAGAGGGCGTCATAGTCCTGCCGCGGGATGACACCACCACAGACGATGACAATGTCGTCGGCGCCGAGTTTTTTCAGCTCCGCTGCCAGCTGCGGTACCAGGGTCTTGTGGCCGGCGGCCAGGCTGGAAACACCAACGGCGTGGACGTCATTCTCCACGGCCATTTTGGCCGCTTCCGCCGGGGTCTGGAACAGCGGGCCGACATCGACATCGTAACCGACATCGGCGTAAGCGCTGGCCACCACCTTGGCGCCACGGTCATGGCCATCCTGGCCCATCTTGGCGATCAGGATACGGGGGCGGCGGCCCTCCTCGGCGGCGAAGGCCTCAACCTGCTGTTTCAGTTCGGCAAAATCGTTATCGTTGGCACACACCGAGGCGTAGGCTCCTGACACCAGTCGAATCTCGGCCCGATGGCGGCCGAATACCTTTTCCATGGCATCGGAAATCTCGCCCACGGTCGCGCGGCAGCGGGCCGCCTCGATGCAGAGGGCAAGCAGATTGGCGTCGGTATTCTGGCAGCCGGCGCTGATGGCGTCAAGGGCGGCTTGGCAGGCGGCTTCGTCACGGCTGGCGCGGATCTGCTGCAGGCGGCGAATCTGCGATTCACGCACGGCAGTGTTGTCGATATCGAGCACCTCGATGGGGTCTTCCTTCTCCAGCCGGTATTTGTTGACGCCGACAATGACATCGCGGCCGCTGTCGATGGCGGCCTGCTTCTTGGCGGCCGATTCCTCAATCCGCAGCTTGGGCATGCCCGACTCGATGGCCTTGGTCATGCCGCCGAGTTCGTCAATTTCGGCCAGCAGCTTGCGTGCTTCCTTGATCAGCTCGCCGGTGAGGCTTTCGACGTAGTAGGAGCCGGCCAGCGGGTCAACCACATTGCAGATGCCGCTTTCCTCCTGAATCACCAGCTGGGTATTGCGGGCGATGCGCGCTGACTGGTCGGTCGGCAGGGCGATGGCCTCGTCCAGAGCATTGGTGTGGAGCGACTGGGTGCCGCCCAGTACCGCCGCCAGGGCCTCGATGGTGGTGCGGATGACGTTGTTGTACGGATCCTGCTCGGTCAGGCTCCAGCCCGAGGTCTGGCAGTGAGTGCGCAGGGCCTTGGATTTGGGATTCTTCGGCTGAAACTGCTCCATCAGCTCTGACCAGAGGAAACGGGCGGCACGTAGCTTGGCCGCCTCCATGAAGAAATTCATGCCGATGGCGAAGAAGAACGACAGGCGTGGAGCGAAGGCGTCGACATCCAGTCCGCGGGCCAGAGCGGCGCGGACATATTCCAGGCCATCGGCCAGGGTGAAGGCCAGCTCCAGGGCATTGTTGGCGCCGGCTTCCTGGATGTGGTAGCCGCTGATGGAGATGGAGTTGAACTTGGGCATGTGGGCGCTGGTGTAGGCGATGATGTCGGCAATGATGCGCATGGAGGGTTCGGGCGGGTAGATGTAGGTGTTGCGCACCATGAATTCCTTGAGAATGTCATTTTGAATGGTGCCCGCCAGCTGCTCCTGAGTCACGCCCTGCTCCTCGGCCGCAACGATGTAGTTGGCCATGATCGGCAACACCGCGCCGTTCATGGTCATGGACACCGAAACCTTGTCGAGGGGGATGCCTCCAAAGAGGATCTTCATGTCCTCCACCGAATCGATGGCGACACCGGCCTTGCCGACATCGCCAACCACCCGTGGATGGTCGGAATCGTAGCCGCGGTGGGTCGCCAGATCGAAAGCTACCGACAGGCCCTGCTGGCCGGCGGCGAGGTTGCGGCGGTAGAAGGCGTTGGATTCCTCGGCAGTGGAAAAGCCGGCGTACTGGCGCACTGTCCAGGGCCGGCCGGCGTACATGGTGGCCACCGGGCCGCGCACGAAGGGTGGCAAGCCCGGCAGGCTGTCGAGATGTTCCAGTCCGGTCAGATCGGCGGCGGTGTAGAGGGGCTTGACGACAATGCCCTCGGCCGTATTCCAGTGGAAGCCGGTCAGGTCATCGGACTTCTTTTCCTTGCGCGCCAGAGCCTGCCATTGCTCCAGGGTGGGTTTGTCTGCCATCTATGATCCTTTCAGCGATTGTGAAAAAACGGGGGAATGAGGGGCAAGGCCAGATGAAAAGGCCGAAAGTCAGTATTCGATGCCGAGGCGGGCCTCCAGCCCGGCGTTGTAGTAGTGCTTGATGCAGCGCATTTCGGTGACCAGATCGGCTGCCGCGATCAGGGGCGCCGGGGCGTTGCGACCGGTCAGCACCAGCTCGGTGGCTGGCGCCCGGCAGGCCAGCAGCTCCAGCACGGCTTCCAGGGAAACCAGCCCGAAGTCGAGTGCGTTGATCAGTTCATCAAGAATCAGCAGATCGATCTGGCCTTCACCCGCCAGGGTGAAGGCGCGCTGCAGCCCCTGCTGGGCGCAGGCGATATCCTCGGCGGCGGGATGCTGGCGATTGACGAAGTTGGCCCGGCCGCATTGCTCCACCTGCCAGTTGTTGCCCATACGGCCGGCGCTGTGTATCTCACCGTAGTTGGAATCCTGCTTCATGAAGTGAAGAATGTGAACGCGCCAGCCGTGACCGGCAGCGCGAAAGGCCAATCCCAAGGCTGCCGTGGTCTTGCCCTTGCCATCACCGGTATAGAGCTGTACGCGGCCCCGGCGGTTGGCAGGCTGGCTGGAAAGGGGCTGAGCGTTGCTGGTCATGGCTGGCTCTCCTGTTGCGGGTTGGGAGCATCAACCGCAGTTTTGGCTGGTAGAATTGTTTTTTAAAGACGCTAAAAACTTTTAGCGGGGTGAAATATATCAGCCTCTGGAAAGCCTTGTCAAGCAGCCTGATCCGGCCCTTTGTGCCACAAAAGAGCGCGCTAGAACACCTCTTTTTTCGTTGGAGACGCTCCATTGTCGCGCTGTCCGGTCGTAGCGGAGGTCCGGTTCCGGCCCCGCCGACCCGCTTTCAGATTTCTGGCTGGTCATGTTTGTTTTTTCGCTAAACACTTGGAATGAAAGGATTATTTCGCCAGACAGATGATTTACTGCGGGTAAAGGTTTTTACTGACGATAAACTATCCGATTGACAATTAAATCGACATGTTTTATACCGTGCGAGCCAATAGAACCGCTTTCTATTTTTCTGTGAGGCAGGCCCTTGGAATACAACATCGGCGCGAAAATCAAAGAGCTGCGCAAGGCCCGCAAGCTGACCCTCCAGGCCGTCGCCAGCGAGACCGGTTTCTCGCCGGCGCTGATTTCCCAGATCGAGAACAATAACGTATCCCCGCCCATTGCCACCCTGTCGAAAATCGCCCGTTTTTTCGATGTCAAGATCAGCCATTTCTTCGAGGAAGAGGAGGAGGCGCGGCGCTATGAGGTGGTGCGCGTGGTCGATCGGCGCGTGGTCAGTCGGGTGATTTCCAAGGCCGGCAAGGGCCATGGCTATACCTATGAGGCCCTGTCGGTCCACAAGCTCAACAAGAAGATGGAACCCTTCATCGTCAGCCTGTCAGAGCGCAGTGACGATGAAACGCTTTACAATCACGATGGCGAGGAATTCCTGCTGGTGCTGGAAGGCTGCGCCGAAGTGCTGCTCGATGACGAACGCATCCGCCTTGACGCGGGCGATGCCGTCTATTTCGATTCGTCCATGCGCCACCGTTTGCTGTCCTATGATGGCCGGCCGGTGCGGGTGCTCGCCATTGTCACCCGCTGATGGTGGCGGCGAGCGCGTAACCTTCTTAACTGCCTGATCTGTCCGGCCGGCTGCGGAAGGCGTGGCTGACCGGGCTGCCTGCTCTCATCAAAATCAAGGGATGGCCAACCATGTCGAAAAACATCATCAAGCCTACACTGGAGAATCCGCTGGATCCGCCTGTCAACGTCGAGTTCACCATCCCTGGTGAAATCCCCGGCCGCAAGGGGCCCTACGAAGAGGCCATGAAGGAAGGGCATGAGCTGATCGAGCGGCCCATCCGTTCCGTCGATGTTGGTCAGATTGAAAAGCAGCACTTCAAGCAGCGCATGACCGTATGGGAGCGCATCCGGGTACTGACCAGCGAAAACCCCAACATTCTGTTCCAGAACTGGGGCAAGAATCTCGATGGCGCTTCGCTGGTGACCGGCATACTCAGTATCAACGGCCGCGACGTGGCCTTCTACGGTCACGATTTCACCGTGCGGGCCGGTTCCATTGATGCCACCAACGGCAGCAAGCTGGCACGGCTGTTCACCATGGCTGGTGAGCAGGGCATTCCGGTTATTGGCATGAACGATTCGGCTGGCGCCTTCGTGCCGGCCGGTGTCGGCGGTCTCGATGGCTATGCCGAGGCGTTTACTGCCCTGCGCAAGATCAGTGGTGTGGTGCCCTCGATCATGTGCATGTTCGGCTTCAACGCCGGCGGCGGTTCCTATCTGCCGCGGCAGGGCAGTTTTGTCATTCAGCCTGAGGACACCTTCTTCGGCCTGACCGGCCCGGGCGTGGTCAAGTCGGTGCTGGGCGAGGACATCTCGCCAGAGGATCTTGGTGGGCCCAAGGTGCATGGCGCGTCCGGCGTGGCCGATCTGACGGTGCAGGACGAAACCGCCGCCCTGCGCGCCGCCGTGCATTTGCTGAGCTATCTGCCGGACAACAACCACAGCATGGCGCCGGTCATCAAGACCAGCGATCCACTGGAGCGCAAGACCTGGGAAATCAATACCCTGTTGAAAAAGGCCTTCAATTCGCCGACGGGTTTCAATACGCCTTTCGATGTCTCCATCATTATCCAGCAGATTTGCGATCACGGCGACTATTTCGAGATTCAGCCCAATCGCGCCCGCGAGGCCGTGACCGCTTTCGGCCGCCTGGGCGGCAACGTGGTCGGTTTTGTCGCCAACAACAGCGCGGTCGCCTCCGGTCAGATCGACTGTGATTCCGCCGTCAAGATTGCCCGTTTTGTGCGCTTCTGCAACATCTACAACATTCCGCTGATCTTCATGGAAGACACCACCGGCTTTCTGCCGGGGCGTGAGCAGGAGGCGCGCGGCATCGTTCAGGCCGGCCGTTCGATGCTCGATGCCATCGTCGATGTGCGCACGCCGCGCATTCTGCTGATTCTGCGCAACGCCTTCGGTGGCGCCTATGCCTCATATAACAACTACCCCACCGGCGCCGACCTGGTGCTGGCACTGCCGACCACCCGTCTGGCGGTCATGGGGCCGGCCGGCAAGGAGTTTGTCTACAAGAACGAATTGCGCAAGATTCGTTCGGCGGTGCCGGCCATGGTGCAGGAAGGAACCCAGCAGCGCATCGGCGCCGGCATGAACGGTGCCGAAGCCAAGAAGGAGGCCGAGGCCGAAGTGGCCGACTGGCTCAAGCAGCAGGAGGCGGCGCTGAATCTGCGCTACGAGAAGGAACTGATGAACCCGAAGGAGGGTCTGGCCCTGGGCTCGATCTCCTCGCTGGTGATGCCGACGGATCTGCGCGAGGTGCTTGGCCGCAATCTCAATTTCTTCCTGCGGCATTATCAGCCCAGCGCCTGGCAGTCGGTGCAGCGCGAGTTCCATTGATGCGCTTGCCGGTGACGGTTTTCCCAGCGCGAGCATTTACGATAACCCCCCTGTAACGGGAGATTAGGCCCATGGCAAAGCAGACCGATTTCTACACCCACAATCCGCTGATTCATAAAGACCGCCGCCTGAGCCAGTCCACCTCGGCCTGGGTGCGCTCCTTTTCGTGTGAGGCTCTCCGGCCGCTGATTGTCTGTCGCGGTCCGATTCGCAAGGAGGCGATGGATGTTTACGATGAAATGGGCATCCACGGCTACGGCATCCTGCTGTCGGAAAAGGATTCCATCGTCTATCCCAATGCCCTGTCACCGGAACTGCGCAAGCTGACCGACAATCGCCGGGTGCATCGCGTGCCCGATTACACCGGCGCCAGTCGCGAGGAGCGCTTGGAGCGTATCGGCCAGATCATCCAGATCGCCCTTGACAATGGCTACGATTCCCTCTTCGCCGGCTATGGCTTCATGGCCGAGGACGATGAGTTTGTCGCCGCCATTGAAAAAGCCGGCCTGCGCTTTATTGGGCCCTGCAGTGCCACCCAGCGGGGCGCCGGTAAAAAGGACGAGGCCAAGCGCACCGCACTGACGGTCAAGGTATCGGTCACGCCGGGGGTCGACAACGTCACCGCCCGCACCCTGGTGGCCAAACATCCCAGCCGCGAAGCCCTGCTGGCGCTGGTGACGGCCGAGGGTTTGCGCTGTGACAGCCGGCTGCTGGCCGACGAGAGCCTGAGCCTGGAACAACTGGCCGATCATATCCTGATGGCGTCCTACGACAAGGGCATCGATCTGTTCAGCATTGAGGAACTGGGCCGCCAGGTCGAGGCCGAATGCGCTGCCATGTTCCGATCCCATCCCGGCAGCCGCATCCGTCTCAAGGCCATCGGTGGTGGTGGCGGCAAGGGTCAGCGGATTCTTGGCGCTTCGCTGCTGGGTAAGAAGAGTCCGACCGATGCCGATGTGGCCAAGGCCGCCGCGGCGGCACCGGGACTGGTGCTGGAGGTGCTCAACGAGGTCAAGGCGGTGGGCGTCGGTGACAACAAGAACGTGCTGATCGAGCTCAACATTGAACAGACCCGCCACAACGAAATCCAGCTGTTGGGCAACGGCCAGTGGTGTATCGCCCTGGGCGGGCGTGATTGCTCGCTGCAGATGCATGAACAGAAGCTGCTGGAAATCTCCGTGACCCAGGAAGCACTGGCGCTGGAGATCGAAAAGGCCCATGCCGCTGGCCAGAGCGAAGCCGCCGCCGCGCTGGAAACCGATCTGCAGGTGCTTAAGCGCATGGAGGAGGAGTCCGAGCGTTTCGGCCAGGCGGTAGGGCTGGATTCGGCTTCGACCTTCGAGTGCATTGTCGATCGCGACCGTCATTATTTCATGGAGGTCAATACCCGTATTCAGGTGGAACACCGCGTTACCGAACTGGTCTACCGCCTGAGGTTCACCAATCCCGACGATCCGCAGGATTTCTTCGAGGTGGAATCGCTGGTGGAGGCCATGGCCCTGCTGGCTCTGCACAAGGAGCGTCTGCCGCGGCCCGAGCGTCTGCCGCGTTTTGGCGCCGCTGCCGAGGCGCGGCTCAACGCCACCGACTGTTCGCTGTCGCCGTCGGCCGGCGGTGTTATCCGCTATTGGTCGCGGCCCATCGAGGGTGAAATTCGCGATGATCAGGGCATCAGCATGCTCAATCCGGATACCGGCCTGTTCATGCGCTACCGCGTGGCCGGTGCCTATGATTCCAACATCGCCCTGCTGCTGACCAAGGGCGACGACCGTCGGGCCAGCTACGAGCACCTGGCCAAGGTGCTGCGTTGTACCACCCTGCGCGGTACCGACCTGGCCACCAATCTCGATTTCCACTATGGCCTGGTCAACTGGTTTCTCGGCAACACGGTAATGGCCAAGCCGACCACCCGTTTCGTGGTGCCTTACCTGACGCTGGTGGGTTGTCTGAAGGAAGAGGCGGCCAAGATTGATCCGGTGGTTGCCTTTGTCACCCTCAAAAAGCACTATACCCAGCGTTATGCTGCAGACCCTGAGGCCAAGAAGGCCATTGCCGCCGTTCTCGACCGTAAGGGAACCCTGCTGACCCGGCCGATGCAGAGGCTGCTGGATAATCCGCATCTACTGGCCGGCTGGCTGAGTCTGAATCGCAAGAACTTTCGCCATGACAACGGCAAGCTGGTATGGCTGCGCAATCCGCTGGTGGTACTGGCGGAAACCTACGCCTATCTCAATATGGAATGGCGTGCCGGCGTGCCGGCAGCGGAAATCATCTGGTCGCACGACAATGAGCTGTTGCAGAAGGCTATTGCCTTCTATGCCCGCCTGCGCGAGCACTTCAGTTTGGGTGCGGCCGATTTTGAGGAACTCAATGCCCTGCTAACCCAGGATACCCCCCAGGGCGGCTACAACGCCGCGGACTGGGCCGCTATCCAGTCGGCTCATCTGGGCTTCGAGGCGGGCAACGAGCTGCTTGGTCTGCTGTTCCTGATCGCCGAGCGTACCCGGTTCTTTGATTTCCATGTCGAGCCGAATCTGGAGGTGGTTATTCCCGATGAGCTCAACGACGCCGATCTGCAGGCACGCATGAAGAAGGTTCTGGTGCCGCCGCCGGCGACCAAGGCCGACGAGATCGTCACCCCCGGCGGGGGGATGTACTATGCCCAGGAAGCGCCGGGCATGCCGACTTTCGTCAGGGAAGGGGATCATTTCGAGAAGGGGCAGCCGTTGTTCATTCTTGAGGTCATGAAGATGTTCAACAAGGTTCTGGCTCCCTTCTCCGGCACCATCGACAAGATTCTGATCGAGGGCGGCGATGGTGTCATCGTTTCCAAGGGGCAGCCGATCTTCAAGGTGACGCCGGACGAGCGGTTTGTCGAGAGCGATCCGCTGGCGATCGAAAAAGAGCGGCGGGAGACCACGGCCGCCTATCTGCAGGCGATTCTGTAACCGTTTGGCAAGGAGCTCTTGCGCTGGCCTGGCCTCGTAGGCGTAGAGCCCTGATTGCTACCAACAATGAACCCCGCCGACCGCATGGCCGACGGGGTTCATTGTTTGGACGTGAGGGGGGGTCAGGCCAGGTTGTAATCGTCGTTCTCGACCGGCTCCGAAGCGCCTTCAAGGAAGGAGGCGCGCTGGCTGTCGCGGATGACCTCCTGCACGCCGTGGTTGACCGACCAGACGGTACCGCAGACGGTGCATTCGACGATGTCTTCGTAGAAGCCATCGGAGTGCAGATCGATTTGGGCGTACTCCTGATTTTTGCATACCGGGCATTTCATGGGGGCGTGTCCTTTCGTTAAAGACGGGTGTGCTCGACTGTTTTTCTTGAGAGTATAAAAGGCGGCAGCGTTCGTGCAAGCCTTTTACCGAGCAAGAGCGCCGTTAAAACGGTATCTTAACAGAAGCTGAAGGCAAAATAGAGGTCAGGCTCTTTTCGTTAAAGTAAAAAAGACCAGATCGGTAAGACAGCGGCTTGAGTCTTCGGGGGTTAACAGGTTGTAAAAACGCCTCTTTGTCCAATTCGCCAGGGCCTTGTGGCGCTGCCGGGAGGGTGGCGGCGAGCGAGACGCAAAAAAACAAGCGCCCGGCTGATTTTGGCGGAAATGAAACGGGATTACAGTTGTACGGCAGAGGACAGCGACAGACACACATCCCCTGGGTGAGACGTTCTAACACAAATCTAAAAAGGAGCTTACAGCATGGTAAAGAAAATCAACCACATTGGCGTCGCGGTGACCAGCATCGCCGAGGCATTGCCTTTTTATCGCGATCAGCTGGGCATGGTTTACGAAGGCAGCGAAGAGGTTGCCGATCAGCAGGTGCGGGTGGCTTTTCTCGCCGTTGGTGAAAGCCGGATCGAATTGCTCGAACCCACCAGTGAGACCTCACCGGTGGCGCGTTTTCTGGCCAAGAGCGGGCCGGGCATGCACCACATTGCCTACGAGGTGGACGATATCGTTGCCCATCTGGAGCAACTGCGTGGCGCCGGAGTGCGGCTGATCGATGAACAGCCCCGTCGAGGCGCCCATAACACCCAAATCGCCTTTATTCACCCCAAAAGCAGTGGTGGGGTACTGACCGAAATCTGCCAGGCTGGCGACAGCGGAGCGGAAGCAACGCACTGATCAAGGCGTTCTCCGGTTGTTGCGATCCCGGCAGAGACATACAGACAGGCGGCGTGGTGCCGACTGTTGGTTCGTTGCCGCCCATAACGGAGCAACGAGTCTTTGATGCTGGACAACGTAACAACAAGGAGGAACAGGAAATGAAGAAACTCTGGATGGCGCTGGGCCTGCTGCTGGCCATGACAGCCCCGGCCCTCGCGGTGGATTTTGCGTTTCACGGCGATCTGAAGCACGAATTCCGCATCAACTCCAACCAGACAGGATTCACCGGGGGTAAAGATTTCGCGTCGAGTCTTAAAACGACGCAGTCCAAGATCTATGACGAAGATGCCAACGACAGCTTCGCTCTTATCAAGTACCGTCTGTGGACGGAGATTGCCAGCGACGACGGTGGCGTCAAAGGGGTCTATGCCATTGAGATTGGTGGTGTCAATTTCGGTAACTCCAGCCAGGGCGGTGGTTTCTCCGGCGATGGCAAGAATGTTGAAACCCGCTGGGCCTATACCGACTTCGCCTTGGCCGGCGGTCGCCTGAAGGTTGGTCTGCAACCGGTTAAGATCAGCCGCTTTTTGTGGGAAGAAACCGCCACAGGCATCCACTACCAGAACGGTGGTCTTGAACTGGCCTGGTATCGCGGCTATGAGGTGGTCAATACCGATGACAGCAACGATTTCAAAGACCTGGATGCTCTTTATCTGCGTTACAGCCTCAAGCCGGCCGCTGGTGTCAAGCTGGGCCTGTTCGGCTTGTGGCAGCACAGCGATGCCGACAAAACCCTCGGCAGCAAGAGCCTGAACGATCTGACCTGGCGCACCAAGAGTCTGACCGGTTACGACATGGACCTTTACACCCTGGGTCTTGATGGCAGCCTGGAAGCCGGCAGCTTCTTTGCCAACTGGGATCTGATGTACCAGACCGGCGACATGCTGGAGGATGCGGATTTCGGCGGCTACTTCGCTCATGCCGATCTGGGCCTGAAGATGGGGCCGGGTACCCTGACCTATACCGTCTGGTATGCCAGTGGCGATGATGACCGCAGCGATGGCGATCTGGATGCCTTCATTGTCACCGATACCGATATCAATGCCGCCTACTCGTCGGTGGTGCTGTTCCAGGGCCTGAACTCCGACCACTACTTCGCCGCCGAGCCCTACATTCAGGACAAGGGTCTGTTTCTCAACCGTCTGGCCTATGAGCACAAGTTGACCGATAAGCTCACGGTTGGTGCGGCTGCCCTCTACCTGATGACCGCCGAAGATCTCGAATACACGGACAACAATGCGGTTGACCGGGCGGACGACAGCCTTGGTATCGAGATCGACGCCTGGGCCAAGTACAAGCTGTACAGCAGCCTTGAGGTGGCATTGGCCGCCGGCTACCTGGCGGCTGACGACGCCCTCGACTTCTACGAGGTTTCGCGTGACGGCAGCTCGGACGAAGACATCTATGTCATTGTGTCCAGCATCGGTTACAAATTCTGATCCCCCCGGCGGCCCCAGGGTCGCTTCAGCCCCTGCCTCCTTCGGGAAGCAGGGGCTTTTTTGCGTGCGGATTTCATGAAGCGCTGGCTGAACAATCACTGATCTGGTAACCTGCGGTACCCGAAGCAGGCGCTGTTAAGCAGCTCCTGGGGGCTGGCGACCTGGGGCTGGGCCACCAATGGCTGCGTCCCTCAATGGAACGATTGTTCGATAGATATAGACCACGGGGAGGTAAAAGGATGCGTGTGTGTGCAAGAGCTTTGCTGGGCGCGGTCGCTGTTTTGTTGCTGGCGGGAGCGGCAATGGCGCTGGAGGTGGCGGTTCATGGGGATTTCAGCAACGAGTTGCGCCTCTACAGCAATCAGGCGGAGTTTTTCCGCGGTGATTTCGGTTACCAGACCGAGCGGCAGCATAAAATCGGCCGCAGCAGTTCCAGCGACAGCTTTGTTACCGCCAAATACCGGCTATGGAGCGAGATTGCCAGCGACGAAGGCGCCGTCAAGGGTGTTTACGCCATAGAGATGGGTGGTCTGCGCTATGGCGACAGTCGGCGTGGCGGCGGTTTTTCCGGCGATGGCGTCAATGTCGAAACCCGTTGGGCTTATACCGATCTGGCCCTGATCGGCGGCCGTCTGAAGCTGGGCTTGCAGCCGGTGCAGATTAACCCCTTTTTGTGGAATGAAACCGCGACCGGCGCGCACTTCCAGCGAGATTTGGGCGCGGCTCAGTGGCAGCTGGGCTGGTATCGCGGTTACGAGGTCGTCAACACCGAGGACCGTAATGACTTCCAGGACCTCGATGCCCTCTATCTGCGCTGTCTCCTCAAGCCGGCCACCGATACCAATCTGGGCCTGTTTGCCCTGTGGCAGCACAGTGATGGCAAAACATTGACGGACGAACCGGCATTCAATCTGGCTGAACGCGGTAACTATCTGAAGAACTTCGCCGGTTATGACCTGGATCTTTATACCCTGGGTTTTGATGGCAGTGCCCGTCAGGGGAACCTGTTTGCCCGCTGGGATCTGCTTTTTCAGTTTGGTGACTTGCTGGAAAAACAGGATTTTGGTGGCTATCTGATTCATCTAGATCTGGGCGCCAAGAGCGGTTCCGCCAGCTGGACCTATACCTTCTGGCTGGCCAGTGGCGACAAGGATGCCACGGATGACGACTATGACGCCTTTATCGCCACGGACTGCGATACCAACGGCGAAACCAGCTCAGTGGTGCTGTTTGAAGGTTATGCCTCCGATGATTATTTCTCGGCCGTGCCCTATGTGCAGGACAAGGGGCTGATTCTCAACCGGCTGGGGTACGATCACCAGCTGGGCCAGCGTCTGACCGTAGGCGGCGCCATTCTTTATTTGCTGACGGCAGAGAAGGTGCGTTATGCCGATCAGGCGTCGGACCGGATCGGCTGGGAGGTTGATGCCTACGCCCGCTATCTGCTTTATCCCCAGCTGGAGTTGGCCCTGCAGGGGGGCTATCTCTGGGCTGGCGATGTTCTGGATTACTACGAGAACGACGACGATGGCCAGGCCGACAGCAATCTTCTGGTTGTTAACGCCCGCGTCCGTTACCGCTTCTGAGCCTTTCTGCGCCCTTCCCATCACGATTCCTTTCAATGCCGGTTGCTACCCGGTCTGGCGTCTCGCCGGGCCGGGTTTTTTGCGCGCCAGCCACTGAAAATTGATATTTTGTGCGAAATCCGGTGTAACTGCCTAAATATACAAAAAACCCTACGTCTTTTTGCTTGACAGGCTGACGAATCGCCAGCTAAATAGAACGCAGTTTAAAAATGCACTGTTCGTGGTTGGTCAGCCGCAACCTTTGTGTTGGCTGTGGCTTTGTTGCCACAGTTTATGAGAGCGAAGGAGGCGCCAGATGGTGGCGCCATCGTTGGCAAGAGCAGTGGCTTGGCAAGTAAGATGTTAGAATGTCGAGAGCTTTAAGCGAATCGACAGCTTTTGGTGATTTCTGGCATGGTTTCTGATGAGGAGCTATGGCAGGATCATCAGGCTAAAACGTTGTTGGTTTTTGGGTTGGGCGCAGACGGCTGGCAGCGGAACAGCGGGTTCCGTGAATCGAGGCAAATGCCAGTCGACGTGCCTGGAATGGGCTTGAACAGGCAACACCAACAAACAAGGAGGAAACCGGTATGAAACGAATGTGGATTGCCCTTGTGGTCATGCTCGGCATGGCAGCACCGGCTCTGGCAGTGGATTTCACCTTTCATGGGGATCTGAATCACCGCTTCCGGCTGTACACCAACCAGGTGAATTTCTTCGATGGCGCGGGGAACTCCTGGCAGAGTATGCACAAAAAAGCTATCACCGAAGAAGATAACAATGATCTGATGGGCGAGATCAAATACCGCTTGTGGACCGAAATGGCCAGTGATGATGGCGCCATCAAGGGTGTCTATGCCATCGAGGTTGGCGGTATCCAGTTTGGTTCCGGCACTGATGGCGACTTTTCCGGTGATGGTGTCGATGTCGAAACCCGCTGGGCCTACACCGATTTTGCCCTTGGCAGTGGCCGCGCCAAGATCGGTCTGCAGACCTTTACCGTCAACAAGTTCATCTGGCAGGAAACCGCTACCGGCATCGACTACAGTGTCCCGGTAGGTAATGGCAATGTTGAACTGGCCTGGATGCGTGGTTACGAGCGGCCGCATGATGATAGTGACCTGGATCACAATGATTTTGACGATCTTGATGCTCTTTATGCCCGCTATAATTTTTCGCCGGCCGAAGGCACGAAAATGGGCCTGTTCGCCCTGTGGCAGCACAGCGATGGCGACACCCTGTCGGACGGCGCGACCGGACCGAACTACAACTATGTCAGCCGTGGTGGTTTCACCACACTTGACCTTGATCTGTACACCCTTGGTTTCGATGGTACCCTGGCCGCCGGCAACTTCTTTGCCAACTGGGATCTGTTCTATCAGTTCGGTGATCTGATGGAAGAGGTTGATTTTGGTGGCTACTTCGCTCACCTTGATGTCGGTGCCAAGATGGGCAAGGGCAAGCTGATGTTCACCTCCTGGTATGCCAGCGGTGATGACGACGCGACGGATGACGATTATGATGCCTTTGTGGCAACGGATATCGACATCAATTCGGAATACTCGGTGGTGCTGTTCGAAGGCTATACCGATGATGATTATTTTGCCGAAGCGCCTTATCTGATGGATAAGGGCATGATCCTCTTCCGTCTTGGTTATGACCACCAGACCACCGACAAGCTCAAGGTCGGCCTGTCCGCGGCCTATCTGATGACTGCTGAGGACATCGAGTATCTCGACAATAACGGTATTGCCCGTTCGGATGATGAGATCGGTGTTGAGGTTGATGCCTATGTCAGCTACAAGCTGTTCAGCTCGACCGAGGTGGCCCTCCAGGCCGGCTATCTGATGACCGGCGACGCCATGGACTACTACGAGGTGGATTGTGATGGCAGCGCCGACGAGGACATCTACATCATCAATTCACGCCTGCGTTATTCGTTCTAAATTACGATGAAATCCATAAAAAAGGCCGGGATTCTCCCGGCCTTTTTTATGTGCAGCCGGCCACTGAGGGGCTATAATGCGGCCGCCCCACCATCAAGGTGGCGGCGGGTTGAATGCCCCAGGAGCCGCGACTGGCTGTAACCAAGGAGGAAACTGCATGAAATGCCTCACCGCACGACTCACCCTGCTGCTGGCCTTGTTGCCCCTTTTGCTGGGCACTCTGGCCGGCGGTGCCCTGGCCCGTGATCTGGAGCAGCTGGAGCTGGATTTTGCGCCGCGCACCGGCTGCGTTGTTCTTTCGATCGGTAACGAGTTTCTCGTTGATCTCGATGCCGATCAGGGATTGACCGCCGGCGATCTGTTGGCCGTGGTGGAACAGGGTGGCGATGTCATTCATCCGGTGACCAAGGAGGTTATCGGCACCCTCGACAAAACCCTGGCCGTGTTGCAGGTCAGTCAGGTAAAGGATGGCTATTCCTATACGCGGCTGCTGCGCGGTGAGGCTGCCGCGCTCAAGGCGGGTACCCTGGTGCGGCGCTACAGCGGCCTGACGGCGCGCTTCCATGACGCCAGCGGCAGCCAGGAGGCGCTTTACGCCCGCCTCAAGGCCGGTCTGCCGGCTCTGCAGTGGAGTGATGGCGAGGGCGCGGCTGATCTCCTGTTCGAAGCCACGGTCAATGGCCTGCAAGTGCGCGATGCCGCCGGCCAACTGATCCGGGCCTATGCCCCGGCCCCTGGGCGCAGTCTCGCTGCCCTGACGCCGCCGACCATGGCGGTTGCCGCCCTGCCGGCCACCGCAGCCATTGCCGCCCCAGCGGCCTTGCCACAGGCGATGCCGCTGGCTGTGGCGCCGGCCGCACCGGCTTCGCCGGCAAATCTGCGTTACGACGCCCCACTGCCGTCGGCGGCCCTCAACGGGGCGTTGAGCATGGAGTTTCCCCGCTTTGTCAAACGAGGCCAGCTGTCCCACGCCACCCAGATGGCTGATTTCGAACTGATTGGCGGCGAGTTGCTGTTGGCCACCACCGACGGCGGCCGCATCGAAATCTACCGCCTGGGTGAACAGTTGACGCCCTTCGCCAGTGGCGACAGCGTCACCATGGGCCGTATTCTCAACCTGAGCTGGTGGCAGCCGAGTGCCGGCGAAGCCTATCTGGCGGTGACGGTCTGGTCCGACAAGCGCGTCTACTCCGACCTGCTGCAGCTGCAGGGGCAGCAGCTGGTGCCTGTGATCAGCGGTTATGGCAGCCTGCTGGCCGGCTTTGATATCGATAACGACGGTCGCTCGGAGCAGCTGCTGGGGCAGGAATTCTCGCGCGAACATTTCTACGGCAGCCCGGTATGGGCTCTGAGTCTGGCGGGCAATCGGCTTGCTGCACAGGCGCCCGCCTTCGAATTGCCGGTGAACTTCCACCTGTTTGGTGCCCTGATCACCGATATCACGGGCGATGGTCAGGCCGAGGTGGCCTTTGTCCGCAACCGGCGGTTGTATATCTACAGCGGTACGCAGCAGCTGTACAAGTCGAGCAAGGAACTGGGCGCGTCGGTCTCGACGGTGACCTACGATATCGATCCTGACGCGCAGAATCCGATGATCACCAGCGCCAGTTGCGAGGTGGCGCCGGTGGCGGCCGATCTTGATGGTGATGGCCTTGCGGAGATCGTCGCCATCGCCGCGGATGCCAATTTGTTGCAGAATGTCGGTGTGGCCTCGGCCATCAACAAAAGCTGGCTGGCGGTATTCAAATTTCAGCAGGGCATGGTGATGAAGGGAACCCTGGGTGACAGCCTGGAGCGGCCGTTGCAGGGCCTGGCAGTGCAGCAGGGGCAGGCGCTGATGGTGGCCACGGAGATCAGTGGCTTGCTGGACAAGCATGAAGCCAGCTATGTGCTGGCCGTGCCGCTGCGTTGACGGCTTTTTGGCACCAGATCTTGAAACAAAAACGGCTGCCGGGTTGGCAGCCGTTTTTGTTTCGATTTCGGCAGAAAGGGGAAATTACTGTTCCAGTGAGGCATTTAACAGGCCATAGCCCCGTTCGCCATGGAGGGCCTGATCCAGCCCTTCGGCTTCCCCTTGCGGATTGATACGGAATCCGAGGGTTTTTTCGATGAGGATGCAGAGAACCAGCGTGCTGACCGATGCCAGGCCAATGGTCGCCGCCATGCCGAGTAGCTGGATGCCGAGCTGATCCCACGCGGTCCAATGGCCACCTGCGCCAGCCGCGGCCTTTTCCATCCAGCTGTCACGAATGAAGAAGCACAGCAGCAGAACGCCCAGACCACTGCCGACGCCGTGAATGCCGAAACAGTCGAGACTGTCATCGTAGCCAAAGCGGAGTTTGAGCTGCAAGGCGTAGTAGCACAGGCTGGCGGATGCCGCTCCGAGGATCAGCGCACCGCTGGGCTGCACGACCGCTGCTGCCGGGGTGATGACGACCAGGCCGGCCAAAATGCCGGAGACAAAGCCCAGCGCGGTGGCCTTGCGCAGCAGCAGCGCTTCGATGATGAGCCAGGTCAGCGCGCCGCTGGCGGCGGAAATCTGGGTCATGGTCAGGGCGCGCGCGGTATCGAGACCGCTTTGCAGGGTGGAGCCGGCATTGAAGCCGAACCAGCCGACCCAGAGCAATCCCGCGCCCATCATGGTCATGACCAGGTTGTTCGGATGCATGGGTTTACGCGGGAAGCCCTTGCGCGGGCCAAGGTAAAGGGCTGCAACCAGTGCACTGATGCCGGCTGAAACATGGATGACCAGTCCGCCAGCCAGGTCAATCACTCCGGCGGGACCGGCATTGAACAGCCAGCCATCGCTCGCCCAGATCCAGTGACACAGGGGGCAGTAGACGCAAAGGAACCACAGGGCGATAAATGTGGCGTAACCGCGCAGGTAAACGCGTTCCGCTATGGCGCCACTGATCAGTGCCGGGGTGATAATGGCAAACTTGCCCTGAAACATGGCGGTGATGTATTCGGGGATGCCATTGGTGATGGTGTCATCGATTCCACGCAGAAAAAAGTAATCGCTATTCCAGCCGATCAGGCCCCCCCAAATGCTTTGCCCAAAGGTCAGGCTGTAGCCGACGGCGACCCAGAGTACGCCAATAATCGCCAGAGCGATGTAGCTGTGCATCATGGTCGAAAGAACGTTCTTGGTTCGAACCAGACCACCATAGAACATGGCCAGACCGGGAATCATCAGCAGTACCAGCGCGACAGAGATCATCATCCAGGCCGTGGTGCCACTGTCTACCGGGGATTCTGAACTCCAGACACACTGAGGAATCAACACAAGGCTCGCGCCGGCGAGTCGAAGCAGAAACATGCCACTCTCCTTTGAATAGGTGAAAACAACAGTGTTTTCGTTGTTGGCTGGGACCGGATGGTCTATTTGTGGCGAAGCTAGAGCAACCCTTGTGCCAGTTCTGTGTCTTGCGCCATAATGCCGTTTTGGGCTGTTGCGTCGGCGGTGACGTAAGGCTGTTCTGGTGGATTTGGTGAAAAAAAAGGCAGAGGTGGCGTAAAAGCGGGCAGCGGCAGGAACGGTGCCCGTGGGGTCAGCCTGTGCGGAGAAGGAGCGAGACCAATGGAGAGAGATAAGGAACTGGTGGCGCAGCTCAAACGGGTGCTGGCGGCGGTGGAACAAATCCTGCCACGCGCCGTTGAACCGATTGACTGGAGCCAGACCCTGGCCGCCAGTTGGCGCTGTCATTCGGTGGCCGGCTATCTTGAAGCCATGCCGGCCGGCGAGGCCAACCGGCTGGACGATTTGCTGGGCATCGACGAACAGAAACGCATTGTTGCCGACAACACGGCCCAGTTTGTCGCCGGCCTGCCGGCCAACAACGCGCTGCTGTGGGGTTCGCGCGGTACCGGCAAGTCGTCGCTGGTGCGGGCGCTGCTGCATCATTTCGCGCCGGCGGGCTTGCGGGTGATTCAGATTGACAAGGACGATCTGCACCATCTGCCGGATATCTTCAGCCAGATCAAGGATCTGCCGTACCGTTTCGTGCTGTTCTGCGACGATTTGTCCTTCGAGGCCGGCGAGAAGAGCTACAAGATTCTCAAAAGCGCCCTCGATGGCGCGGTTTACAGTGCGCCAGCCAACTGCCTGATCTATGTCACCAGCAATCGCCGTTACCTGCTGCCGCAGTACGAGACGGATCATCTCGGCAATCTGATGAAGGGCAATGAGATCCGCGCTTCCGACGCCATCGAGGAGAAGAGCTCGCTGGCGGATCGTTTTGGCCTGTGGGTGTCCTTTGACTCCTTCAGCCAGGAGCAGTACCTGCGGGTGGTGCGTCAGTGTGTCGACCAGCTTTGTGCCGCTCAGCGTGCCAGTCTGCCGTGGGATGCCGCTGCCGAGCAGGCCGCCATCGCCTGGTCACACGAAAAAAGCAAGCGCTGTGGCCGCACCGCTTATCAGTTTGCCAAACGCTGGGTTGGCAGTCAGCTGCGCCAGCGCGGCGAGGCTGGGGCGGCCCAGTGACGGCCGGCTACAGGTTTAACAGCAAAGGGGCGCGATTGCTCGCGCCCCTTTGCTGTTCGGTGCGGTAACGGGTGCTGCTGCGCTCGTCAGTCGGCCAGCACGAAGCGGCCGTTCTTGACCTCGACCATGACCATGGAATCGACATCCAAACCATTGTGGTCGAGGGCGTTGAGGTTGTAGATGCCGGAAACCCCGACATAGTCGCGGGTGTTTTCTATGGCCTGGCGCAGGGCCTCGGCCTCGGTGCCGGCCTGGCGGATGGCATTGGCGAGCAGCAGAATGGCGTCCCAGGCGTAGCCCGAATGGGTATTGATGGGGAATTGCTTATCGTAGCCGCGCTCACGGTAGAGGCGGATGAATTCCGCGATGACCGGTTTCTGCCGGTCCGCGTCCGGCAGCTGGTCGGCCACCAGCAGCTTGGTGGCCGGCATGCGGTTGCCTTCACTGGCGGCGCCGGCCAGTTCGATGTATTTCGGATCGGGCAGACCGTGGCACTGGAACAGCGGCAGATCAAGGCCGAGCTGCAGGGTATTCTTGGCGACAATGGCGCCGGCCGGGCCGATGGTCCAGACCACCAGTGCCTGGGGTGCGGCGGCGCGCACCTTGGTCAGCTGGGCAGTCATGTCGCTGTCGCGGGCGCCAAAGGATTCGCGGGCGACGATTTCGATGCCGTAGCTGGCGCTGAGTCGCTCGATCCAGCCGGCGCCATCCTTGCCGAAGCCGTCGGCGGCACTGAGCAGGGCAATGCGGCTGAGGCCCTTGTCGCGCAGGTAGCCCAGCAGGCGTTCCACTGCGGTGCGTGACCGTTGCGGCGACTTGAACACCCAGTCGAAGGGACCGAATTGCTCTCCCATGATCACCGGATCGCCGCCCACGGTCATGAGGATGGGGGTTTTGCCGGCGTTGGCGATGGCCTTGACGGCCATGCCGGTGTCGGTCATGGTTGGACCGATGATGGCCACCACCTTGTCCTTGTGAATGAATTTCTTCGCCAGCGAGGCGGCCTTGGCCGGATTGGCCTCGGTGTCGCCGATGATCAGCTCCAGCTTTTTGCCGTTGATGCCGCCTTCCGCGTTGATTTTGTCAACCACCATCTCGGCCACCAGTTTGGTGGGGGTGCCGATAAAGGCAGCCCGCCCCGACAGGTCGAAAAACGCCCCGAGTTTGATGGTTTCCTGCGCCACGGCTGGCAGTGCCAGCAGCACCAGCGCCAGCGCGGCCACGATCGTTTTTTTCATGTCCCCTTCCTCCTCTTCCTCTGCTTCTTTCCCCCCTGATCGGGCCGGACAGGAGCTCCCTTTGCTCCCCAAGGCCCCTTCTTGCTCTGTCAGACGATTTCGTCCTGGATGCGGTTGTCGAACACCCGCTGGCTCTTGCGCTCCGAACGCGGCAGGCTGGCGTAAGCGACCAGCTCCAACTCGGCGCTGACCAGCAGCTGTTTCTTAATCTGATGACCGCACTCGTGGCACAGTTCCGCATCGCGCTGGGAGCCGACGCCCTGGGCGCGCTCGACGCGTAGCAGCATGTGGTCACGGCCGGCGCTGTCGCGGGTCAGATGAATCTGGTATTCACTGCCCAGCCCCGGCACCTGGGAAAGGATACCGTCGATGCTGCTGGGATAGATGTTGACGCCGCGGAACTTGATGGTGTCGTCGCTGCGGCCCTTGATGCGGGAGTGGCGCGGCAGCGGATTACCGCACGGGCACAGCCCCGGCAGGATGCGGGTGATGTCGCGGGTGCGGTAGCGGATCAGTGGCGCCGCCTCCTTGCACAGGCTGGTGACCACCATTTCGCCCCATTCACCGTCGGGCAGCGGTTGCAGGCTGACCGGATCGACGATTTCCAGCAGATAGTAGTCGCCCCAGTAATGGATGCAGTCGTGCGCCTGGCATTCGATGCCGGTGCCGGGACCGTACAGTTCGGTCAGGCCAGTGATGTCGAACAGCTCGGCCCCGCCGAACAGCTCGGAAATCTTCTGGCGCATGGAACGGCTGGAGCGTTCGGAACCGTAGATGATTTTGCGCACGGCGATCTTGTCGGCGACACCGCGTTTGTGAATCTCCTCGGCCATCAGCAGCGCCATGGAGGCGGTGGAGCAGAACACCGTCGACTGGAAATCGAGCAGGAACTGGATCTGCAGGTCGATGTTGCCCGGACCGACGGGCACCGCCAGGGCGCCCAGCTTTTCACAGCCGAGCTGAAAGCCGACACCGGCGGTCCAGACACCATAACCGACGGCGATCTGCACCCGGTCGAGGGGGGTGACGCCGGCCATCTGGTAGCAGCGGGCGAAAAAGTGGCTCCAGTCGTCGATATCCTTCTGGGTGTAGGCCAGCACCTTGCGTTTGCCGGTGGTGCCGGAGCTGGCGTGGATGCGGACTATCTGTTCGAAGGGCACGGCTCGCAGCGGGAAGGGATAGCCGTCGCGCAGATCCTCGGCGGTGGTGAACGGCAGGCGTTGCAGATCGGCCAGACTGTGGATGTCGTCCGGCCGGATACCGGCCTGCTCCAACCGGGCGCGATAGAAGGGGCTGCCTTCCCAGACGTGGCGCAAGGTCCATTGCAGGCCGGCCAGCTGATGGCTGGCCAGTTCAGCCGTGTCCTTAAAGGTCGGCATAAAGTTCTGTGTGTGCATGGCAGGTTTCTCCAGGCGGATGTTGGTCAGGCCGGCGGCGCCGAGACGGCTGGCGGCCGGGTCGGCATCGCTGGCAGCACCTAAAAAGGCGGCGCGCAGGGCCGGGTCATTGAGCAGGTGACGGCTTTCGCCCTCCTGTACCACCCGGCCACCGGCCAGCAGATAGGCGCGATCGGAGGCCGACAGGGCACGGGCGGCGTTCTGTTCCACCAGCAGGATGCTGGTGCCGGCGCGGGAGAGCTGGTGGATGATGGCGAAGATCTCGTCGGTGATGCGCGGTGCCAGCCCCAGACTGGGCTCGTCAAGCAGCAGCAGGCGCGGTCGCGCCATCAGTGCCCGGCCCATGGCCAGCATCTGCTGTTCGCCACCGGAGAGGGTGCCGGCCCGTTGCTCACGTCGTTCCGCCAGGCGCGGAAAGCGGTCGAACACCTGCTGCAGCTGGCGCTGCAGTTGCGTCCGGCCGAGCTTGAGGGGCAACGCGCCAAGCCGCAGGTTTTCCAGCACCGTCAGGCGAGCAAAAACCTCGCGGCCTTCCGGCGACAGGACCAGGCCGCGCCGCACCCGCCGGGCCGGCGACAGCCGGCCGATGTCCTCGCCATCGAGCAGTATGCGGCCGCCGCTGGGCTGCAGCAGGCCGAGCAGGCATTTGAGCAGGGTGCTCTTGCCGGCGCCGTTGGCGCCGACCAGGGCGACGGTTTCGCCGGCGGTCAGCTCCAGATCAAGGCCGAACAGGGCCTGGGCGGCGCCATAGTGAGCAGTGAGCTGTTCGATACGCAACATCAGGCGGTGGCCTCCAGATTACCGAGATAGGCTTCCAGCACCAGGGGATTGCGGCGGATGGCCGCCGGCGGTCCGCAGGCGATGCAGCGGCCGCTATCGAGGACCACCACCTGATCGGCCAGATCCATCACCAGCGCCATGTCATGCTCCACCAGCACCAGGGTCTGACCGGCGCGCCGCAGCTGGCGCAGCTGGTCGGCCACGGCGGCGCTTTCAACGGCGTTCAGGCCCGCCACCGGCTCATCGAGCAGCAGCAGACGCGGGTTGCTGACCGTGGCGCGGGCCAGCTCCAGCCGTTTTTTATCGCCATAGGCCAGCACGCCGGCGGGCCAGTCGGCCTTGTCGGTCAGGCCAAAGCGGTCGAGGGCCGCCAGGGCGCGCAGGCGCAGCTGGCGTTCGCGGTGGCGCAGATAGGGCGGTCGCAGCAGGGCCATCAGCAGCGACCGGCCGGCTTCACAGGTCAGGCCGGTCAGCACGTTGTCCACCAGCGACAGTTGCGGAAACAGCCGCAGGTTCTGGAAGGTACGCTGAATGCCAAGGTGTGGCCGCAACTGGGGCGGCTGGCCGGCCATATTGCGGCCGGCAAAACGGATGGCGCCGCTGTCGGGCCGCAGTTGGCCGCAGATGGCATTGATCAGGGTGCTCTTGCCGGCGCCGTTGGGGCCGATGATGGCGGTCAGCTGACCCGCCGGTACCGCAAAGGACACCTGCGTCAGGGCCGGCAGGCCATCGAACTGCTTGCTGACCTGCTCAAGATGCAGCATGGCCGGATACCTGTTGGCGTTGTTTCAGGGCGGTCCGCCGGCGCAGGGTTTCACTCAGGCCGCGCACCAGGCCCTGGGGCAGAAACAGCAGGATCAGCACCAGCAGCCCGCCGTGAACAAAATCCTTCCAGGTTTCGAACAGGTCGATCCATTCCGGTAGCAGGCTGATGAAGGCCGCGCCCAGCAGACTGCCCCACAGCGAACCCATGCCGCCGATGACCACCATGATGACCAGATCGGTGGAGGCGAAGATATCGAAGGAATCGGGACTGATGAAACCGTAGCTGTGGGCGAACAGGCTGCCGCCGACGGCGGCGTAGACCGCCGACAGCACGAACACCCGAATCTTGGCCGGGCCGACCGCGACACCCAGGGCGGCGGCCGCCACCGGGTCGCCGGCCAGCGCTGCCAGGCCACGGCCCACGCCGCTGCGCACCAGATTCAGGCTCAGCAGCAGTGCCAGCAGGCATAAGGACCACAGCAGATAATGCAGCCGGGCCTCGCTGTCGAAGACGAAACTGCCCAGCTGCAGGGGGGCGATGCCGTAGAAACCGCTCGGTCCGCCGGTGAGACTGTCCCATTCCAGCAGCACACTGTGCAGCACCAGATTGAATCCCAGGGTGGCCATTGCCAGGTAGTGGCCCTCCAGGCGCAGCACCACCAGTCCCAGCAGCAGTGCCACCAGCGCCACCAGCGCGGCCACCAGCAGCAGCGCCGGCCAGGCCGGCAGGCCATAGCGTACCGTGGCAATGGCGGAACCGTAGGCGCCCAGACCGAAGAAGGCGGCGTGGCCGAGGGAGATCTGCCCGGCGAAGCCGACAAACAGGTTCAGGCCCAGCACCACCAGGGCAAACAGCGCCACCTGGTTGGTCAGCCCCAGATGGTAGGGATTGGTCAGCAGCAGCGGCGTCAGCAACAGACCAGCGGCAAACAGAGTGACGGCCAGCCCGCAACGGTGCAGGCGGACAAAATAGAGCAGACGGGCACGGCCGGACATGGGCCTAGCCCGCCAGGCCGGCGTCGAGGGCCTGCAGATTGACCGCCAGCAGGCGGGCTGGTACCAGCTGTTCGATGGCGGCACGGCAGGCGGCGGCATCGCAGAACAGCGCCTGCTGGCGCAGGGCGCAGCCAAGCAGCACCAGGTTGGCCAGGACCGCCGGACCGATCTGGCGGGCCAGGGCGCTGGCATCGCAGCCGCAGCCTGCCAGGGCGCTGGCATCGCAGCCGCAGCCTGCCGGGGCGCTGGCACTGTTGATGAACAGGGCGCCGTCGGCCTTGAGCAGCGGCCGGTGCACGGCCAGATTGTCGGCCCACAGCAGCAGGGCGACATCGGCCTGCCCGGCGCGGATCAGTGGGCTGGCGAAGCCGCCGACCTTGATGGTTGACAGCACGCTGCCGCCGCGCTGGGCCATGCCGTGGGTTTCCGAGGTCAGCACCGGCAGGCCGGCGCTGAGGGCGGCCTGAGCGATAACGCGGGTCAGCAGCAGCACGCCCTGGCCGCCGATGCCGCTGACGATGATCTGCTGCTTCATAGCTGTTCTCCTGCGTTGGCGGCCTGGATGGCGTTGACCGGGCAGACGGCGATGCAGGCATTGCAGCCGATACAGCGGTCATGATCGACCAGTGCCTGCTTGCCGTTGGCATCCATGGACAGGGCCGGACATTCGAAGGCATCGACACATTTGCGACAGCCGATACAGCTTGCGTCGATGCGGACCGGCGGCGCCTGCTGGGCCTGGCGTACCGCCGGATCCATGATACAGCCGTGGCGGGCAATCAGTACCGCAACGCCGCCGTTGTCACTGCGAATGTGGGCGTCGGCCGCCCGCAGCAGGGTTTCGAAGCGCGCTTGATCGTAGGGGTCGCAGACTTCGAGAAAATCGACACCGCAGGCCCGCACCAGAGGTTCGATGGCAATGGCGCGACTGGCCTCGCCGGTGGCGCGGCGGCCCAGATGCGGTACCGGCTGGCCGCCGGTCATGGCGGTGGTGGCGTTGTCGAGAATGACGACAACAATGCGGGCCTGCTGCAGGACAGCGTTGATCAGCGCCGCAATGCCCGAATGGAAGAAGGTCGAGTCGCCGATGGTGACCACCACCGTCGGCCAGTCGCCACCGTCCTGGCGGTGGGCCTGATAGAACCCGGCGCCTTGGCTGATGCAGGCACCCATGCAGTGTACCGTGTGAACTGCTCCCAGGTTCAGGCCCAGGGTATAACAGCCAATGTCCGACGGAAAGATGCCCTTGGGAAAACATTTCTTGATGCTGTAGAAGGCGCTGCGGTGGGGGCAGCCGGGGCAGAGAGAGGGGCGCTGGCCACGACCGCCGCTGCTGACCGGAGCGCTGCGGGGCAGGTCGAGGAAGTCGGTCAGCACCTGCAGCAGCACGTCGGGTGTCAGCTCGCCTTCGCGCGGTACGGTGCCGCTCTGTTTGCCGACCGCGCCGGGGTGGGCCAGCTGCAGTTCGATGACCGGATAGGTTTCCTCCAGCACCAGCAGGCGGTCGTAGTCGCGGCGCAGAGTGGCGCACCAGTCGGGGTTGAGCGGGTAGGGCATGCGCACCTGGTACAGATCCATGGCGCCGCTCAGGCCGAGGTCGGCCAGCAGATCCACCAGATGGGCGTAGACGATGCCGCTGGCCACCAGAGCCGTGCGGCTGTAGCGGCGGTCACGGCCGTTGCCCGGCTGCAACAGCGGCTGAAAGGCCGCCTCGTGGGCAATTTCGGCCAGATCGGCGTTCAGCTGCTGGTGCAGGGCCGGCAGAAAGGCCGGTGTGGCGCACCAGCGTGCCGTGTCGGGCACAAAGCGGGCGCTGCGCGGCTGGGGTTCGACCGGGGCCAGGGTCAGGCTCTGGCGCGAATGGCAGATGCGGGTGGTGGGGCGCAGCACAAGGGCGCGGCCATAACGCTCCGACAGGGCATAGGCCGGCGCCACCCAGGCGCGCGCTTCGGCCGGACTGGCCGGATCGAGTACCGGCACCCGCGCCTGCAGGCAGAACAGGCGGCTGTCCTGCTCGTTTTGCGAGCTGTGCGGGCCGGGGTCGTCGGCCACCACCACCAGCAGGCCGCCAACCACGCCCAGGTAGGCCGTGCGCATGAAGGGATCGGCGGCGACGTTGAGGCCTACCTGCTTCATCACCGCGACACTGCGCTTGCCGCTGTAGCTGGCGGCGAGAGCGACCTCGAAAGCAATCTTTTCGTTGACCGACCATTCAATGTGCAGCGGTGCGCCAGCGCGCTGGCGCTGGTCGATCAGGGCTTGCAGCACCTCGGTGGAGGGTGTGCCGGGGTAAGCGGCGGCGACCTGACAGCCGGCTTCGAGCAGGCCCTGGGCAATGGCCTCGTTGCCCATCAGCAGCTGAGCGGGCGAGGCGGTCGGGGAGCTAGGGGTGGCCATGGGATTCCTGTGACAAGGGGTTGGTAACGTCTGTGGTCAATGGCGGCCGAGCAGGCCCTGGGGGCGCAGTGCCAGCACCAGCAGCAGCACAACGAAGGCCACCACGTCCTTGTAGGCGCTGGACAGGTAGCCGGCGGAAAAGGCTTCAAGCAAGCCCAGACCGACACCGCCGACAATGGCGCCGGGAAAGGAGCCGAAGCCGCCGAGAATGGCAGCAGCAAAGCCCTTCAGGCCCAGCAGCACGCCGACATCGTAACTTAAGGTGGTGATGGGGGTGACCAGCACGCCGGCCAGACCGCCGAGGGCGCCGGCCAGGGCATAGCTGGCCAGTCGCACCCGGCCAGCGGCGATGCCGACCACGGCGGCGGCCGTCGGATTGCAGGCCACCGCGCGCATGGCCAGGCCCAATGAGGTGCGGTAGAAAAACAGGCTCAGCAGGCCGATGGCCAGCAGGGTCAGCAGCAGAATCCACAGGGTCTGCGGCAGAACCGTGGCACCAAGCAGCGCGATGGGCCGATCCGGTGTCAGTGGTGGCAGGGCCATGCGGTTCTTGCCCCAGATCAGGCTGATGGCGCCCCGCAGAATGATCGACAGGCCGACGGTGAGAAAGATCAGCACCAGCGGGTCGCTGCTGCGGGCCGGGCGCAGACCGATACGTTCCAGCAGCATGGCCACCAGCGCCACCAGCAGCAGGGCCAGCGGCAAGCCGGCCGCCATGGGCAACCCCAGACTGAACAGGGCTGAAAACAGGCACATGCCGCCGAGGGTGACAAAATCAACCTGGACGAAGTTGACAATGCCCATGGTGTTGTGAACGACGCAGAAACCCAGGGCGATAAGGGCGTAGATGGCGCCACTGGTGAGGCCGCCGAGAAAAAACTGCAGAAAATCGCTGAAGTTGTTCACCAGAGTCCTCGTTCGCCGGAATGCAAAAAAGTGGCGACAGGGTAGAGCAGACAGCCGCAACAGTCAATAAAACAAAGGTTTGAATGGCCTGGCTGCGGCCTGGGGTGTCAGCGGAGGGGGAATGGTGGCGGTCAAAAGAACCGCAAGCCGGAAAATGCCGGGCGGTGAGGGAAGGGCATGCAACAGGAACGGGGTCCGGCTCTTGCCGGACCCCGCCGAGAACCTGATGTTTAATTCTGACTAAAAGGGCCGGATTTCAAAACGTTGCTCAATGCCTGCCTGCTGGAAGGCGCCATTGTACATGGCGGCGACATCGTTGTAGATCACCTTCGGGAACAGCGCGAACAGGTAGGTCTGAACCTCCATGTTGAGGTTCTGCATAGCGGTGACGGAATCCTTGAAAAAGGCGCCAAAGGTGGCTTCAGCCGTGAACATCTGGGCAATCGCCGCATCGCCGTCCTGGTAGATACTGGCCATGCACGGCATCGCCGGAGCATGATGAACACCGGTGCCCAGGGCCATGTTGGCATAAAACAGGGTACAGAGTTCAACAATCTGGACTTGGTCATTGTTGCCCAGGGCAAACGCCCGCGGGAACTTCCAGCCCTGAGTCATCAGCGGCATGCCCGCGGGATTCTGGCCGGTCCACATGGGCACAAAAAACTGGTTCAGCAGGCTTGGCAGCTGGGCCTTCATGTCCGCCACATCGGAAAAGTACACATCAATAATCGGGCCGCCGGTCTGCGGATTGCTGGGGTCGTACATGGGATTGTCATAGCTTTCGTTGAACGGGGTCTGACCGTCCCAGGCGAACAGTTCCGCCATGAACTCCTGGACCAGGGCACTGAAGTTGCCCAGCGGTGCGCCGTTTTTGAACAGGGGCAGTGTCGCACGCATATAGGCTTTCAGCGCATCGGCAACCTCCGCGGCGGAGTATCCCGGAATGGCGATGCTGGGCATGATGCTGTTCATGCTCATGCCGGCGATATCGGCGTTGGTGATCTCGACACCTTCAAGCAGATCGGCAACATCGAATCGCGGGCCCCACCAGCTCTGCAGCGGGCTGTCCAGTTCCCAGCGGTAGTCGGTTTCATAATTCAGCGCGTTGCGGACGCCCCATTTGATCTGGCTGGCCACAGTGCGGCAATGCAGATTGAACAGGCTGTTTTTGGTGCCGGTCAGATCGGCATAGCCAACCTTCGAAACCGCCAGCGGATTGAGGGTCGCGACAACAATGTAGTCGGTCAGCTGATCTTCGTGGCCGGCCAGGCGGATATCGGGATAGGCGGCACTGAGCATTTGCAGGGTCGGCGCCGAGACCGTATAGACCGCGACCGCCCAGGGGGCGTTAACGCCGTAGCGGGGCGAAAGAGTTTTGAGCCATTGGTCATCTTTGTTTGACCAGAGTTCGATCAGGGCGCCGTATTGGGTCTGGCCCTGAATGGCGACGGTGGGGAAATGAACGATATCGACGACATCCTTGCCTTCCATGTTCTCTTCTGCGCTGATCGGCTTGAGACTGTAACAGCCATTGTGCGCGAACTCGTCTCTGATGGCCTCAGCCACCTCTTCGACGATGGCCTGGGTGTCGGCCGTTGACCGGTCGATGGCGATCTTGCCAAGTACGGTGAAGGATTTTACATCCTGGGAGGTGGCGGCGCTGGCGGTTCCAGCGAACCAGCAGGTCAGCGCCAGTGTGGTGACGGCAAGGGTTTTCCCAACGTGAAACATCTCTTCCCTCCATGAAAAATAGGATAAAAGCCTGCCGCAACGGCTCCTTGCGGTTGTGGCGGTTGATGTCTTCATGCGCAGGGACCGTGCCAGAATGGGTTTTTGAGGCGATAGAACCACTTGTGCCCGGATTCAGGCCGATTTTTTCCGACAGGGCAGATCATGGAAGCTTCGATATATTGTGAAATGAAGTTATACAGTTGGTTGTATGACGTTATATTACGATATTGATATGGCTGGTTGCTTTGAGGCACCAGGGCAGATCTCTCGGGGGCGCGGCAGCCGGCGGCTAGGCCAACAGCAGCAGATTGAGCAGACCAAGCAGAAAACCGAGCAGGGCACCGAACAGGTTGATATAGCGGAACTGTTCCTTCATGATGCCGAGCAGTAGGCCCTCGACCTGCAGGATGTCAAGGCCGTTGATCTTGTCCTCCACCAGCCGGCAGATGTCGAGGCGTTGGGCCAACGGGGGGATTTCCTGCTGCAGCAAGCCGCGCAGACGCTGGTAGAGGACGGCGTTGAGCTGGGCGCGGGCGTCGCTGGGCAGCAGGGCGTCCAGCCGACCGATTGGCCGACGATAAAGCAGATCATGCAGGAGCCGGCTCAAGCCGCGGTCCAGCTGGTGCAGTACCGTACGCTCGCGCAGCAGGCGCAGCAACGTCCGGGTCAGCAGCTCTGCCGCTTCGCTGCGGCTGGTCGCCGTTGGCAGCAGGCCGGCAAGGGTCTGGTGCCGTTGCTGGTGGTAGAGCCGGTCGAGGAGCTGGCTGAGCTGACGTTGTAATTCGGGCTGTCGCAGCAGCTGACCCAGCAGCCGCTGCAGCAGAGGGCGCAACTGTTTTTCACTTAATCCGCTGCTGAGTTGCCGCAGGGGGCAGTCGAGCAGGGCATCAAGCAGTGGCAGCAGGCGGCTGGACAGCGCGTCCTGTCCTGCCGGGCTGTCCAGCCAGCCGGCCAGCTTCTGCGTCTGCTGCTCCAGCAGTTGCGGCAGATGGGCGTAGAGGGCGTCACCGCTGAACAGCATGGCTACCAGATTGCGCAAACCGTCAATGCTGTCGATAAAGCCGTCGAGGGCCTCGCGGGCGCGGCTGTTCAGCAGTTGCTGCGTGTCCTGCTGCCGCAGCAGGGTGGCCAGGGTCATGCCCAGCTGTGGTGTCAGCTGGGGCAACAGCTGGTGCAGCAAAGGGGCCAGGGCCGGCAGGGTCTGGCGCAGGCTGTGATCGCTGGTCAGGGTCTGTTGCAGGCGGGGCAGCAGCCAGCTGGTCAGCAGCTGACGGCTGACGCGGCGGCCCAGCAGGGGAACCAGGCGTTGCAGCAGCTGATCGCGCAGGCGGTGGTAACGCTGGGGTGGCAACAGCTGGTCGAGACGCTGGTGGGCGAGCTGGTCAAGACCCTGCTGGCACAGCTGGCGCAGCTGACGCTGCAGGGCTGGCCGCCGGCTGGCCCGCAGCAGTCCGCGAGCGAGACGCAGGCGCAGCAGATCAAGCAGGGCCGCAATACGCGGCTGAAATTCGGCTGGCAGCAGCCGGGCGGCTGGTCCCAGCGGCTGGGCCAGCAGCTGATCGAGCTGGCGGGCAATGGTCTGTTCCAGCGCCGCGCGCACGTCGGGCCGGTCGAGGGCGGTGGCCAGATCGGTTGGTGTCAGCAGATGGTCGCCGACCATGGCGCCCATCTTGCGCGCCAGTTCGGTTCGCCGGGCCGGAATGATGCCAGGTGTCAGCGGTACCCGCCAGCCCAGCAGATGCCAGGGCCGCAGGGGCCTAAACAGCATGCGAATGGCGATATGGTTGGTGACATAGCCGATCAGGGCTCCGAGCAGGGGCGGGATCAGCCAGGGCAGACAGGGGGCGAGGATTTCCATGCAACAGCTCCGTCGGATCATTGCCGGGTAACGGCCAAGCGTCGTGCGGCAGGTTCAGAATTGTTCAAGTTTTTTCGGGGGCGTGCAGCTAGCGGTTGCTGCTCCCTGCTTTGTATACCGCAGCTGTCACGCCGGACTCAAGCCTGCCTGCCGGTCGGAACGGCTGGGGTGCTGCTGAATTGGCCAGAGAATTGTGCAGGCAAAGGGAGACAAGAAGAATGCTGAAGGATTTGTTACAGCGTAACCGGAGTTATCGGCGCTTTGCCCAAGAGGTGCTGGTTGCCGAGGATCAGCTGCGTGAACTGGTGGCGCTTACGCGTCTGTGCGGCGCGGCGGCCAACCTGCAGCCGTTGCGTTATCTGCTGTCGGTCGAGCCGCAGCGCAACAGCCGGATTTTTCGCCATCTGGGCTGGGCCGGCTATCTCAAGGACTGGGCCGGACCGGCCGAAGGCGAGCGTCCCAGCGCTTACATCGTTGTGCTGGGTGATACCACCATCAGCGAGAATTTCGGCTGCGATCTGGGTATCGCCGCGCAGACGCTGTTGCTGGGCGCGGTCGAACAGGGACTGGGGGGCTGCATGATCGCATCGATGCAGAAGCAGAAGCTGCGGGAGGAATTCGACATCCCGACCCGGTTCGAGATTCTGCTGGTCATTGCCCTGGGCAAACCGGTGGAGCAGGTGCGGCTGGTGGACAAGGAGCCCGCCGGCGATATCAAATACTGGCGCGATAGTGCCGGGGTGCATTATGTGCCCAAGCGTACCCTCGATCATCTGATTCTGCCCTGGCCGGAGGATCTGGTCTGAACCCTGCGGCCCTCGCGGCGCCAGTTACTGGCCGAAACGCTGTTGGTGCAGCCGCTCCTGCGCCAGGGACTCGGCGGCGTGGCCGGGCAGTGTCGTGGCGGTCCAGCCGATGCCGACAATGGTGGCGACGCGCAGGTTTGGCGGAATGGCCAGGCAACTCTGCACCCAGCTTTCGGCGCTGCGGTTGGCGTCGTGCGGCCGCTGGCGGATCTGTACCCAGCAGCTGCCCAGGCCGGCTTCGCTGGCAGCCAGGTGCAGCAGGGTGGTGGCCAGGGCGCAGTCTTCGATCCAGACATCGCTGATCTGTGGATCGGCGCAGACCACCACGGCCAGGGCGGCATTGGCCAGAAAGGCCGAACCCTGTTGTTTGGCTTGGGCCAGCTGGCCCAGTAGCGTCCGATCCTCGACAAAAATGAAGTGCCAGGGGGAGCGGCCGCGCGAGCTGGGGGCGCGCAGGGCCACTTCGCGCAACAACTGCCGTTGCGCCTCTGTCAGGGGCTGGTCGGTGAAGCTGCGGACGCTGCGGCGCTGACGCAGCAGGGCAAGCAGGGCGGAAGGGGCCGTTTCGCTCATGGAGGACTCCTGCGGTAATGGGCTGACGCACCGTTGTGAAGCAACGATCCGCAAGGGGCGAACCGCAGGGGCGGCGCGTTGACAGAAAAAAAGAACCCCCGTGATCCGAGGGTCACGGGGGTCAAGCATAACAGAATCCGACAGCATGAAAACACAGGACCGGCGATGCGCGATCGCACGGCACAGCGAAAATCGAAAACGGGAAAAGAGTTTTAAGGGGCGGAAATTATGGCAGGGCCGATTGACATCACATAACAAATAAAACAATCTTCAAGGCCCTGCCCAATCGCATGACATCCGATTTTAATGCTGCTTTAACCGCTTTTTCCCCTCCCTACAGAGATTCCCGTGAACGGGAATCGAAATCCTTTGATGTGTTTGTTCGGTCGCGCTGAATCCCCCGGCGCCTTATTGTCGCTGCCGGTGGAGCTGACCGCTGCAGCGCGGCAGGCCTTCGGCCAGCCAGTCCTGCAGGGCCTGTTGAATCGGGCCGCTGGCGCCCCAGCGCGACCAGATCCCCTGGTGACGCAGGCGTACCTGATAATGCTGTTGAATGCCGGAGCAGAGCACGCCCTGCACACCCTGGGTAGCCAGCCAGCGGCAGACATCCTCGCCGCGTGGACAGCATTGTTCGGGGCCCAGTTGGCAACCGCCTTCGGCGTCGATTTCGCCAAAACAAAAGCAATGGGCCTGATCGAAGCGCGGATGCACCCGATCGGCGTTGCAGGGAATGGCGATGCGCAAGGGGGTTGCGGGATTCATGGGGCAGAGCAGTTTGCACAGGTGATGCCAAAGCTGTTGAAAAATAAAACGCCTTGATTTCAGCAGGTTGGCTTGAAGCAGATGGGGTCGGTATGGTGCCGGCTGTTGCAGTTGCAACTGACAGGGCGGTCGAAAAGCGGTTTCTATTTAGTAACAACAGACGGTTAGGTTGGCGTGTTGCATGTGCAACGATCGTGCAACGTCTGCAACCGTTTTCAGTCGAGCCGATATTTTTTCAGCCAGCGCCACAGTGTGGAGCGGTTGACGCCCAGTTCGCGCGCCAGTTGCTGGCGGTTGTTGCGGTGGCGCAGCAGCATCTGGCGCAGGCTGTCGGCATCGGGCGGTCCCTCGACCCGCCGGCTGACGGGAATTGCTGGCCGCAGTGACAGCTGCCGCGCTTCGATCTGGCCGCCCCGACAGAGAATGACGGCCCGTTCAACGATGTTGAGCAGTTCGCGGATGTTGCCGGCGTACTGGTGGTTGAGCAACAGTTCCAGTGCTTCGGGGCTGAAGCCGTGCACTTTCTTGCCGTACTTGTGACAAAAGCGTTCCAGGGCGGTTTCCAGCAGCAGGGGGATGTCTTCGTTGCGCTCATTGAGCGAAGGAATCTTGAGGGTGACGACGTTGAGGCGGTAGAACAGGTCACGGCGGAAGCGTTTCTGCTCGACCAGTTCGGCCAGGTTGCGGTGGCTGGCGGTAACAAAGCGGACATCGGCGCGGCAGGTTTCGTCACTGCCAAGGGGCTGATATTCGCTGTTTTCCAGCACCCGCAGCAGTTTGACCTGCAGTGACAGCGGCAGATCGCCTATCTCGTCGAGAAACAGGGTGCCACCAGCGGCCTTGGCCAGCCGGCCGGCGCGGTCCGCCACGGCGCCGGTGTAGGCGCCCTTGCGCACCCCGAAAATTTCCGCTTCCAGCAGGGTTTCCGGCAGGGCGCCGCAGTTGATCACGACCAGTGGACCGTCCTTGCGGGTGCTGAGATTGTGCAGGGCGCGGGCGAACAGCTCCTTGCCGGTGCCGCTGTCGCCCTGCAGCAGCACGGTGACATTGCTGGCGGCGATATCGGGCAGAATATCGAACAGCTGCTGCATCTGCGGATTGCGGCTGATCATGTTCTGAAAGCTGAACTTTTTGCGGATCTCGCCGGCCAGGGCATGCAGTTGTGACAGGTCGCGGAAGGTCTCGACCCCGCCGACGGGTTCGCCGGCGGCATTGCGCAGCACCGCGGCATTCACCGAAATCGGCACCTCGCGGTTGTCACGGTCGAGCACGTTGACCTCGCGATTATGTACCGGCTCGCCACTGGCCAGGGCCTGGCGCAGGGGACACTGGTCGAAGCAGACGCTGGTGCGGAAGATTTCGCAGCAGGGCTGGCCAAGGGCCTCGGCGCGGCTGAAGCCGGTGATCTGCTCGGCGGCGCGGTTGAACAGGGTGATGCGCAGCTGGGCGTCGACGGTGAAAACACCGTCGGCGACGCTGTCGAGAATGGTCTGCAGATGCAGCAGATCGGCGTGCTGGCTGGACATGCAACCTCGGCGGCGGGAGGAGATGGGCGACAGACAGACCGGCAGCATAGCACAGTCTGGCACCGTCTGGCCATCAGACCCAAGCACCGGGCAGCGCGCCACCGGTTTCACTGGTTTGGGCCCCCTGGCCATGTTACTCTGTGGTAACGCGACGTCTGCCCGGTTCCCCAGGCTGGAGGCTGCCATGACCATCGTATTCGATTCATCGATTCATCAGGCCATCGTGCAACAAATGGCCGAGGGCGTTATTGTGCTCGACGCCCAGGACGCTATCCGTATTGTCAATCCCGCCGCCGAGCGTATTCGCAAGGTACGGGCCGAACGAGTGGTTGGTCGCAGCATCTACGCGATTCATAACCCGCGCCAGCATGCCGGCATCCGCCAGCTGATCGACAGCCTCAAGTCGGGTCAGGTACCCGAAATCAAAAGGATCATTCAGGTGCGGGAGCAGTTCTTCGAGAACAGCTACACCGCCCTGCGCGACGCCGCCGGCAATTATGCCGGTACCCTGCTGATCAGTCGCGATGTCACCGAGGCCCGCCGGCTCTATCGCGAGAATGCGGTGCTGCGGCAGACCCCGACCGAACGCGAGCAGAAATGTCTGGTGGTGGAAAGTGCCGGTGCCCGGCGGGTGATGGAGATGGCTCGCGCCATCGCACCCCTCGATTCCACCGTGCTGATTACGGGTGAAAACGGCACCGGCAAGGAATGCGTGGTTGAGCTGATTCACCAGCACAGCCCACGTTGCGGCGAGGCCCTGATCCGCGTCAACTGCGCCGCGCTGCCCGACACGCTGGTGGAATCGGAGCTGTTCGGCCATCGGCGCGGCGCCTTCACTGACGCGGTGGAAAACCGCAAGGGCAAGTTCGAGCTGGCCCATGGCGGCACCCTGTTTCTCGACGAGATCGGTGATGTGTCACTGCCGATGCAGGCCAAGCTGTTGCGCGCCATTCAGGAAAAGCGCATTCAGCCTCTGGGCAGTCAGGAGGAGATCTATACCAACGTGCGTATCGTGGCTGCCACCAACCGCAACCTGGAGCAGGAGGTGGCCGCCGGCCGCTTTCGCGCCGATCTGTTCTACCGCCTCAACGTGCTGCATATCGAGGTGCCGCCCCTGCGTGAGCGGCCGGAGGACATCCTGCCCATGGCCGAAACCTTCCTGGCGCACTTTTCCCACAAGATGAACCGGCCCCTGCGGGTGCTGACGCCCGAGGCGCGCCAGTTGCTGCGGGACTTCGACTGGCCGGGCAATGTTCGCCAGCTGCGCCACGCCATGGAGCGGGCCGTGGCCTTCAGCAAGGGCGCACAGATATTGCCGGCCGACCTGCCGCCGGAACTTTGTCCGGCGCTGGCCGCGTCACCGGGCCGCTCGGCCACTGACGAGCGCTTGTCGCAGGTTCTGCAAGACTGTGAGCGCCAGCATATTGCCCAGCTGCTGCAGCGTCATGGCTACCGGCGCCAGGAAACCGCCGCCGCCCTCGGTATTTCGCGCAAGAGCCTGTGGCAGAAGATTCAGCGCTACGAGCTGGATCTGCTTGACGTTACCCAAAAGTAACGCCCCTTCTCCGCTTGCCTGTCCGGCCGCGTTGCCGAGGGCCAGCCCGCTGAGGCCGTTTCCCTGTCGGCTTCCCCGTGACCCTTTTACCGGCGGGTTGCCGCCGTCTTCCCTGCGGTCAGCTGTTTCCTCAGGGTAACGTCTGGCGCCTTCTTGTTTCTCCCAGGTAACAGGAAGATCCTCTCAAGCTCTTGCCCGCTTTCTGTGAAATCCATTTGATTCCGGCATCTTAACCTGCATGAACGTTTTTCGGCACGGGCTTCGCACTGTGGTTTCGCACAGCTCGGCGCCGGTCGGACGCGCGCCGACTGCGGCCGTTCATCCACTGCGCAGGAGGAGATCCCGCCCATGTTTTCTGACCGTTTCCGCTTGTTCCGGCCCAGGTTGCCGAGCGCCCTTGTGTTGCTGGGGGCCCTGCTGCTGGCCAGTCCCGCTGGTGCCCAGAGTCTGCTGCAGGCGCTGCGGCAAGGCAGCCCGACCCTGCAGTTGCTGCCCGCTTTCGAGTACAAGAGCGTCGATGATGCCACCCACCCGGCCCGCCAACTGGGCCTGCGCAGCCGGGTCGGCTACCGCAGCGGTGAGTTTGCCGGCTTTCAGGCCTATCTGCAGTTGCACAATGTCAGCCATGCCGAGGAGGCGTTCCGCTTCGTGCAGGATGGCCGCGTGCGTGGCGAGCGCGACCGCGATTTGATCGCCGATCCCGATGGCAGCCGCGTACAGCAGGCCTATCTCGATTACCTGGCGCCGGCGCAGACGCGCCTGCGTCTTGGCCGGCAGGAAATCGTGCTGGACGACGCCCGCCTGATCGGCAACGTTGACTGGCGGCTCAATGGCCAGTCCTTCGACGCTCTGAGTCTGACCAGTCAGCCGCTGGCGGATCTGAGCCTGTTTGCCGCCGCGATCAACCAGGTCAACACCATCACCCTCGACCGCCTCGATCTCGATCACCTCTATCTGTTCAATGCACGTTACCGTCTGGCGAGCTTCGCCAGCCTGACGGGTTATCTCTATCTGCTCGATAGCGAAGACCGCCGCGCCAGCGCCCGCGACAGCGCCACCTGGGGGGTGCGTCTGGCCGGACAGCAGGCGGGCTGGAGCTATGCCGTCGATCTGGCGCGACAGGACGATTACGCCGATGGCGACAACCAGGGTGGCCGCTTCTGCAGCCTGTACGCGCGCTACCAGTTCGCGCCGCTCTTCGGTCTGGGTGCCGGTTACAGCCGCATCAGTGGCCAGGACGGCAGCGACCGGCCCTTCGATACCCTGTTCAGCACCGCGCACAAGTTCAACGGCTGGGCCGATCTGTTCCTGGCCACCAACGGCGGCAGCCTGTGGGGCGGGCTGGAGGATGCCTTCGTCGAAGCCGGTGGTAAACTGCTTGGTAATGGCTGGCTGGTGCGCTACCACCGCTTTGAGGCCAGCGATAGCGGCAACGCCGGCCGGCCGGCCTTCGATGGCGGCTATGGCGATGAAATCGATATCCAACTCGATCGTCCGCTGACTGACAACCTGAGCGTGCTGGCCAAATACGCTTTTTATAACGCGCGGGACAAGCGCGCCAACGGTGTCGCCAACCCGACGGCCGATACCGAGATTTTCTGGCTGCGGCTCAACTGGCAGTATTGATTCGGACGGGCGCGGCGGGTCGCGCCCGCTGCCGGCAACCCCTTTTCCGAAAGGCGGCTTATGGACAAGAAAAATCCTCTGATCCTTGTGGCGATCCTCAGTGTGACCGCCGCCGTCGGGCTGTTCTTGTGGGTGGTGCAGGAATCCCGCGCACTTTCGTATCTCTCCAGCGATCCGAAGGTGTGCATCAACTGCCACACCATGAACACCTCCTACGCCACCTGGCAGCACAGCTCCCACCGGGGCAAGGCCAGCTGTGTCGATTGTCATCTGCCGCGCGATTCGTTCATCAACAAGATGATCGCCAAATCGCGCGATGGCTACAAACACGCCACGGCCATGACCCTGCGCAGCTACGGCAACGTGCTGCGGGTGTCCGATGACGCGGCGGCCCGCATCCAGGCCAACTGCATTTCCTGCCATCAGGCAGCGGTCTCCCAGATGCTGGACAACAGCGCCCTGTACGATCGGGCCGATCCGACGGTGGCCATGGGCCGGCGCTGCTGGGATTGCCATCGCCGTGTACCCCACGGCACCACCCGCAGCCTGACGGCTACGCCCGACAACCTGGGCGTGAAAGAACTGTAGCTTCGCGCCACGACCGCCAGAACTTCCTTCATTCGATCAGGAGAAGACATTATGAAAAAATCGACCCTGCTGACCGCCGCCGCCGTCGCCGTCATGGTTCCGATGCTGCTGCTGCTGGTTTCCATCAAGGAAAACAAGGCCGAGCAGCAGACCCAGAACGCCGTGCCGCCCATCATGAATTCCCTCAAGGGTGGCGCCGTCGCCGCCGGCGATGTGGCCAAACTGCCGGCCATCAAGAAATACGAGAGTCGCAGCGCCGAATGGGGCAAGTACTATCCGCGCCAATACGATTCCTACCTGCAGACCAGCAAAAGCATCGAGATCACCGATGTGCTCAAGGAAGATCCGGCGCTGGTGATCCTGTGGGCCGGCTATGGGTTTTCCAAGGATTACAATGCCCCCCGCGGCCATCACTACATGCTGGAAGACAACATCAATACCCTGCGTACCGGCGGTCCGGTGGATGACAAGAGCGGACCGATGCCGACCGCCTGCTGGACCTGTAAATCGCCTGACGTGCCGCGCCTGATGCACGAAAAAGGTGAGCTGGATTACTTTACTGGCAAGTGGGCACGCTGGGGCACTGAGATCGTCAACCCGATCGGCTGTGCCGACTGTCACGACAACGAGACCATGAAACTGAGCATTTCGCGTGATTTCCTCAAGCGGGCACTGGATGCCGAGGGCAGCCGGCCCTTCGCCGAGGCCAGCCATCAGGACATGCGCACCCTGGTCTGCGCCCAGTGCCACGCCGAGTACTATTTCAAAAAAACCGACTGGACCGACGCCGAAGGCAACAAGCAGCTGGCCGAGGTGGTGACCTTCCCGTGGGATAACGGCACCTCCGTCGAGGCCATCGAACAGTATTACGACGAGCGCGACTTCACCGACTGGACCCATCAGCTCAGCCGCACCCCCATGCTCAAGGCCCAGCATCCCGGTTACGAAACCTTTATCACCGGTATTCACGGCAAGAACGGTCTGGCCTGTGCCGACTGCCACATGCCCTATGTGCGGGAGGGCGGCGTCAAGTACTCCAGCCACAAGGTGGGCAGTCCGCTGGAGGATATCCAGAACACCTGTCTGACCTGCCATCGCGAAAGCGAGGAAGAGTTCAAGCAGATCGTCAAGCGTAAGCTTGAGCGCAAGAACGAACTGGCCCGGGCGGCGGCGGCCGAGCTGGCCAAGGCCCATTTCGAGGCGGCCAAGGCCTGGGAACTGGGCGCCACGGCTGAAGAAATGGCCCCGGCCCTGCTCGATATCCGCCATGGCCAGTGGCGCTGGGATTTCGGTGTCGCGTCCCACGGTGGCTTCTTCCATGCGCCGGAAGAAACCCTGCGCATTCTGGCGACTGCCATTCACAAGGGGCAGAGTGCCCGCATCAAGTTGCGCACCGTGCTGGCCCGCCATGGTGCCGCCGACTATGAGGCGCCCGGCTTCAGCAGCAAGGAAGAGGCTCAGGCCCTGATCGGCCTGTCGATGGACAAGCTGGTGGCCGAAAAGATGCAGTTCCTCGACAACCTGCGGCCGCAGTGGCTCAAGGAGGCTGCCGCCAAGGGTCTGTACGATGAAAAAACCCGGCAGGGCATGGCGTTCAAGACCTCCTACAGCAAATAAAGCCGCTTCCCTGACCGATCAGGCGACGGCCCGGTTCTCCCGCACGGAGCGCCGGGCCGTTGTGCGTTGACACCACTGGCGGCAGGGGGAGGGGCTTGAGGGGCTTGCAATTGCGGCGCGGGAGTGCGAGTCTCAGGCGGTCTTTTTTTCTGTCCGGCCACCGCTTAGGGAGGAGATGCCATGCCCCTGCCGTTTGTGCCCCAGTCCGTGCTGGAGGCGTTTATTCTGGAGGATGCGCCCTATGGCGATCTGACCTGTCAGGCCCTTGGTCTGGAAGCCCAGCCGGGTGAGATGGAATGCAGCTTTCGCACGGCCACCTGTGTCTGTGGCAGCGAGGAGGCGGCCCGGCTGGCCGAGCTGTGCGGCTGCCGGGTGACACAACTGTGTCCCAGCGGCAGCCTGGTGGCGGCCGGGGAGCCGGTGCTGCGGTTGACCGGTTCCGTTGCGGCGTTGCACCGCTGCTGGCGCATGGCGGGCAATCTGCTGGAGTATCTCAGCGGCATCAGCAGCCGCACGCGCCAGCTGGTCGACAGTGCCCGCCAGGTCAACCCGCGGGTGCTGGTGACGGCGACGCGCAAGATTTTTCCCGGCACCAAGGCGCTGGTGACCAAGGCGGTGCTGTGCGGTGGCGGTCAGCTCCACCGGCTGGGGCTGTCGGAAACGGTGCTGGTGTTCGACAATCATCGCCATTTTCTGCCGCCCGATCAGCCGTTGGCGGCACTGGTGGCGCAGTTGCGTCGCAGCCTGCCCGACAAGAAGATCACCATCGAGGTCAAGGACAGTGCCGAAGCCCTCGAACTGGCGCGACTGGGGGTTGACGCGGTGCAACTCGACAAGATCGGGGTGGCGGAACTGGCCGAACTGGTGCGCCAGGTGCGCGCCATCCATCCCGCGACCCTGCTGGTCGCCGCTGGCGGCATCCGCCAGGACAACCTGGTGGCCTATGCCGCCACCGGCGTCGATATTCTGGTGACCTCGAGCCTGTACAGTGGCCCGCCAGCCGATCTGGCGGTGCGGCTACGCCCTGTCGGCGCGACAGACGTATCCTGAAGGAGGGAAATCAGCATGTTCGGACTGGGAAGTCAGGAACTGTTTCTGGTGTTGCTGGTTGTTGTGGTGCTGTTTGGCGCCAAGCGCTTGCCGCAGCTGGGGGAGGCCCTGGGCAAGGGCATCCGTAACTTCAAAAGCGGCCTGAAAACGCCGATGGATAAGGAAGAAGGGCGAGACGATGGGCGCGACGAGCGCGACGACGCCTGAGTTCAGGCCTGAAGGAGGGCGCGGATGCTGGGCATCAGCATGACCGAACTGCTGGTGATTTTGCTGCTGGCGCTGCTGGTGCTGGGGCCCCGCCGGTTGCCCGATATCGCCCGTGGCCTGGGGCGGGGGCTGCGCGAACTGCGCCGTGCCAGTGACGAGTTGCGCGCCAGCCTGGAACAGACGGAGGCCGATCGGCCGGCAGCGGAGCAGAAGGTTGTCTCGGCAGCGTCCGCCGGCGAGCGGATTGATTTTACCGCCCCAGCCGAGGACGAGGCAGAAACCGTTGCGGCGCCAGCGTCATCGGCCGCTGGCCAGGAGTCCGACCGTGCCGGTCGATGAGCAACCGGCTGCGCGACCGGGCCTGGCGGCGGACATGGGGCTGGTCGAGCATCTGGAGGAACTGCGTCGCCGCCTGCTGCGCGCCCTGCTGGCCTGGCTGGCGGGGTTCGCCCTGTGCTACCACTGGGCGCAGGAGCTGTTTGTCTGGTTCAGCGCGCCGGTGCTGCAGGTGTTGCCGCCGGGCAGCTCAATGGTGTTTGTTCAGGCCACCGAACCCTTTTTCACCTATCTCAAGGCCGCCGCCCTGGCCGGCTTCCTCGTTGCCCTGCCGATCCTTCTTTATCAGTTGTGGGCCTTTGTCGCGCCGGCCCTTTACCCGGGGGAAAAGCGTTTTGCCATACCCTTCGTGCTCAGCGGCTGCCTGTGTTTCGGCGCCGGCACCTGGTTTGGCTTTCAGCTGGTGTTTCCGCTGATCTTTCAGTTTCTGATTCAATTCGGCACCGACAGCGGCCAGATTCAGGCCATGCTGTCCATGGGCGCCTATCTGAGTCTGGCCAGTCGGTTGCTGCTGGCCTTCGGCCTGGTTTTCGAAATGCCCATCCTCAGCTTTTTTCTGGCCAGGCTGGGCTTGATCACTGGTGCCCGGTTGGCCAGCTGGCGCCGTCATGCCTTTGTCGCCGCCTTTATTATCGGTGCCATGCTGACGCCGCCGGATGTCATTTCCCAACTGGCTCTGGCCGTGCCCTTTATCCTGCTCTACGAGGTCAGCATCCTCGTCGCCCGCCTGAGCAGCCGCCGGTCGGCCGCTGCGTCCGTCGAAGCGCGAGACTGAGTCTTTGTCCGGCGGTGCTGCCGCCGCTGAAGCCCGGACACGGGCAGCGCAAAAAAGGCCCTGTACGGGCCTTTTTGTTTTTCTAAGCTCTTGTCAGGCGGGTTCGCCCCGTTTGGCGCGGATGCGGCGAGCCACAGCCTGCCACAGCTGTTTGTCGCGTGGCCGCAGGCGGGCGTGGCCACTGTAGCTGCAAAGAAAGCGTAGGGCGTCGCGTGGCCTCAGCCCCGGCCAGCGCCGCGCCAGAGCGGTCAGGTCGCGCACCCGGCGGGCCGGCCGCCAGGGCACCCAGCGGGTTTTTTCCAGATCGATCAGTCGCACCTGGGGGTTGTCGCTGACAGCTTCGACAAAAATATGCTTGGGAAACAGGCAGCGGTGCTCCAGCCCCTGCCGATGCAGATTGGCCACCAGCCGTGCCACCGCATCGAGCAGCAGATCGCGTTGCCGCCTTGGGGGCGGCTGGTCCCGCCAGCGGCGCAGCTGTTCCTCCAGCGAAATAAAACCATCGAGGAAAGCCGTCACCAGCACGGCCTGGCGGCTGCCGTTGTGCTGGCGGGTGGCGCAATAGACCGCCTCCATGGTCGCGATGCCGGCCTGCTGGTAACGGCGCAGGTTGGCCAGTTCTTTTTCGAAGGTCAGCCGGCCGCGCAACGGATGGCGCCAGTCGCGACTGAAATAGTTGCTCTGCCGTTTGATCACCAGCCGCCCGAGCAGCGCGCCATCGACCCACAGCGGGTGCAGGCACACCCGGCTCCAGCCGGCCTGGCCGCGACCGCTGTTGCCCTCGTCGACCGCTTCGAGCTGCAGATCCCAGAAATCACCGAACGCCTCCAGGCCAGCGCGTGTCAGGCGCTCGTGCCAGGCTGGCGCACGGTACAGCAGCCGAACGCCGTCTTGCGGGCCGGAGGTCATGGCAGCACCGTGCGGCGGCGGAAAATGGCCAGGTGCAGGCTGTGCAGCAGCGGCAGTTGCGCCAGGTCCGCCTCAAAGTCAAAGCCGGCGGCGGCAAAATGCTGACGCAGTTCAGCCAGGCGGGTGCAGTGCTGTACCTGCGGCCGTTTGCGCCAGGGCTGACTCAGCCGGCGGCGCAGGCTGGTCACTGACAGCGGGCTCAGATAGCTGATCAGCACATAGCGACCGGCGACGCGGCAGAGCTCGGCGATGATGCGCTGTCGCAACGCGGCGGTTGGCAGATGATGGATGAAGCGAAAACACAGGCAGGCATCGAACTGACCAGCGTTGTAGGGCAGCCGTTCGAGATCGGCCCGTTCGATCAGGGCGCTGGCGCCGGCTGCCTGTACGGCCTCGCGGGCCGCCTGCAGGGCGCCTTCGCCCAGGTCGACGCCGGTGACCTCGAAACCGCGCTGTTCCAGCAGCAGACAGGCGCGACCCACACCGCAGGGTGCGTCGAGCACGCTGCGTACCTGCCGCAGATGCCGCAGCCCCCGCTCGAGCAGGGCCATTTCGTTGCGGTGTTTGCGCGTCCGGCGGCGCTGGTACTTTTCGGCTTTTTCCGCCGAATGCTTGATACGACTGCGGTAATCGAAGGAATCGGAACGGGTGGACTGGGACATGACGGACCTCGCTGGACGGACTGCCAGCGGACGGGGCGCTAGTGCCCCGCCGGCTGACGGGAATGCCGACCAGAAGGCAAAGAAAATGCCAGGAGTGCCATGACCAAGCCAAGAGCTTGAAAACAGGGATTTGACAGCGATTGACCAGGAGGGCCAGGCCAGTGTCCGGTACAGAAATTTGAACGCCATGATCGTGCCAGCAGGGGATTGTTGAAAAATTTGAACGTCCATTCTATTCCTCGCTGTCACCGATCAGGCCGTATTTTCTCAGCTTGTATTGCAGATTGCTGCGGCTGATGCCGAGGCGCTCGGCAGCCTGGGCCTGCACGCCCTGGGCCTGTTGCAGGGCCTGACGGATGAAGAAGATTTCGATCTGTTCCAGCCGCTGGGGTAGGGGGCCGCTGCTGTCGAAGGGTGGCAGGCCGGGCGGGCCACCGTCAATGGCGCGATCCAGCGGCGCCGGCAGATCGCTGCGCTGCAGGCAGGGGCCGCGACTGAAGATCACCGCCCGTTCGATGGCGTTTTCCAGTTCACGCACGTTGCCGGGCCAGTCGTGCTGCTGCAGAGCCTGCAGCGCCTCGGCGGCGATGCTGCTGACTCCCCGGCCCATTTCGCGGGCGAAACGCTGCAGGAAGAAGGTGGCCAGCAGGGCGATATCCTCGCGCCGCTGGCGCAGCGGCGGCAGTTCCAGGGTGACCACCGCCAGACGGTAGAACAGATCCTCCCGGAAGCGGCCTTCGGCGATCATCTGCGGCAGGGGCCGGTGCGAGGCGGCGACGATACGGACGTTGCAGTCGAGTTCCTTCAGTCCGCCAACCCGCCGGAAACGCTTTTCCTGCAACAGCCGCAGCAGTTTGGGTTGCAGCGGCAGGGGCAACTCGCCGATTTCGTCGAGGAACAGGGTGCCGCCCTCGGCCATTTCCACCAGACCGCGCTTGCGCTCGCTGGCGCCGGTGAAGGCGCCGCGCTCGTGACCGAACAGCTCGCTTTCCAGCAGGTTCTCGGCGAAGGCGGCACAGTTGAGGCTGACCAGGGTCTCGCCGGAACGCGGGCTGGCCTGGTGCAGGGCGCGCGCCACCAGCTCCTTGCCCGTGCCGCTTTCGCCCAGAATCAGCACCGAGGTCCTCTCTGGTGCCACCCGCTCGATATCGGCCAGCAGCTGGCGGATGGCCGGGCTCTCGCCCAGCAGCTGACGGTGCTGGCTGCGTTCGAGCTGGGCCCGCAGCAGCTGGTTTTGCGCCTGCAGGCGGGCATAGTCGAGGGCCTTGGCGACGATCAGCAACAGCTCGCTGTTGTCGAAGGGTTTGGTCAGGTAGTCGAAGGCGCCCGCCTTCATGGCGGCCAGAGCCGTATCGACACTGGCATAGGCGGTCAGGATGATGAACGGGATGGTGCCATGCTCCCGCCGCACCTGCTGCAGAAAGGCGACGCCATCGAGCAGCGGCATCTTCAGGTCCGACAGGATCAGCTGAATGTTTTCCTGGGCCAGCAGCTCCAGGGCGGCGAAGGGATTGCCGACCCAGCTGGTGCGGTGGCCCTGCTGCTGCAACAGCCGGCTCAGTACGGTGCCGTAGTTCTTTTCGTCATCAACGATCAGGATGTGGGCCATGATCCGTTTCCTGTGAGGGGGCGGTTAGCGGCAGCAGAATGCTGAAGGTGCTGCCGCTGCCGGGCTGGCTGTGGAGCTGGATTTCGCCTTGGTGCAGGGTGACGGCCTTGTGGGCGTTGGCCAGCCCCAGGCCGGTGCCGCCCTTGCGGCGGGTAAAGAAGGGGTTGAAGATGTGCGGCAGATCGGCGGCGGCGATGCCGCAGCCGCTGTCCTCGACGCTCAGGCACAGCTGCTGCCGGCGCTTCGTCAGGCTCAGGGTCACATGGTCACCGGGCTGACAGGCCTGCACGGCGTTGAGCAGCAGGTTGTCGATGGCCTGGCGCAACAGGGCGGCATCGACCGCCAGCACCAACGGTGCCGGCGGCACGAACAGTTTCAGGCGCACGCCCTGCTGCTCGGCGGCCGGCAGCAGGGCGTCATGGGCCTGTTGCAGCAGCGCCACCAGATCGCAGGGGGCGCGCTGCGGTTGCAATGGCCGGCCGAAGTCGAGAAAGCGGCTGAGCAGCTGGTTGAGGCGGTCACTTTCTTCGGCGATGACCGCCAGCAGCGGGTCGGCCGGGGCCTCGGCCGTGGCGCTGAGCAACTGGGCCGAGGAGCGGATGACGCCAAGCGGGTTGCGGATTTCGTGGGCCAGGCCGGCCGACATCTCGCCCAGGGCGGCCAGCCGGTCCTGTCGGCGCAAACTGTCCTCGGTGGCGCGCAGTTTCTGCAGCGACTGGCGCAACGCCTCCTCGTTGGCGCTGAGCTGCTGGTTGAGCTGCTGCTGGCGGCGCAGCTGCCGCCGGCTCTGTTCGGCATGGCTCTGTACCAGCACGCCGACAAAGAACAGGGCGATGCAGGGAATGAGAAATTCCGGCAACTCGCTGGGATCGTGCCAGTATTCCGCCGGCGGGACCAGTGCCAGATAACAGAGCGCGGCCAGCAGACACAGCGCCAGGCTGCGCCCCAGGTTCAGCACCGAGGCGCCGGTGATGATCGGCAGCAGGTAGATGATCCAGTAGTGGCTTTCCTCCCGCCCGGTGGTGGCCCAGATCACCAGCGTACACAACAGCAGTGACACCAGCAGGTGACGGCCGAGGAAGCCGCGCTCGGCAATCTGGGCCGGCGTCAGCCGGTGATCGGTGAAAAAGTAATACAGCGTCACCAGCAGCAGGCTCAGGGCCCCATAGAGCAGATGAGGGCCACGGAAGAGCACCAGCAGCAGCATCAACAGCAGCAGCAGGACACTGTTCTTGACCGGGACGACGGAGGGGCTCATGGTGGCGGCGGCAGCTTTCCGGGAGGCCTGTGCTGCGTGACCACAGGGCAGAAGGGCGCGACGCAGGGCCTCACTCTAGGCAATGGCTGCGGCCCTGACAAGCCCCTTTGTCCGTCGCGGGTCGCCTTGATTTTGCCAGCGGGCCTGACTATAGTGCCTGCCGTTGTTCCGGCCCGCTTTTGTTGTCCGTCTTCCCGGAGAAGATCGCCCATGGACTCTGTGCAGCACCGTTTTGTCGCTCTGTCCCAGTCGCTGCAGGAACGCATCATCGGCCAGCCACGGCTGGTGGAACGCCTGCTCATCGCCTTGCTGGCCGATGGTCATCTGCTGGTCGAGGGTGCGCCCGGCCTGGCCAAGACCCGTGCCATCCGCCTGCTCGGCGCCGCCGTGCAGGGCCGTTTTCACCGTATCCAGTTTACCCCCGATCTGCTGCCGGCCGACCTGACCGGCAGCGATGTCTTCCGGCCGCAGGACGGCAGCTTTGTCTTCCAGCCCGGTCCGCTGTTCAACAACCTGATCCTGGCCGACGAGATCAACCGGGCGCCGGCCAAGGTGCAGGCCGCCCTGCTCGAAGCCATGGCCGAACGTCAGATCAGCGTCGGTCAGACCAGCTACCGGCTGGCCGATCCCTTTCTGGTGATGGCGACCCAGAATCCCATCGAGCAGGAAGGCACCTATCCGCTGCCCGAAGCCCAGCTCGACCGTTTTTTGCTGCATGTGGTCATCGACTATCCCGATGCCGCCGCCGAACGGCGCATTCTGCAGCTGGCGCGGCAGGAGGCCGCCAGCGACACCGCCCTGCCTGCGGGCAAGGTGCTGGCGCCCCTGCAGGCCGAGGAATTGCGCCAGGCGCGCCGCCAGGTGCTACAGGTGCATCTGGCCGAGGCGCTGGAGGAGTATCTGGTGCAGCTGGTGCTGGCCACGCGCGATCCGGCACCCTGGGGCGAGGATCTGGCCAGCGCCATCGACTATGGTGCCAGCCCGCGTGCCACCATCGCGCTCGATCGCTGCAGCCGGGCGCGGGCCTGGCTGGCCGGCCGCGATTTTGTCACGCCCGACGATATCCAGAGCCTGGCGCCCGATGTGCTGCGTCACCGTATTCTGCTGCGCTACGAGGCCGAGGCGCGCGGTCTGCGCCCCGATGCGCTGATTGCCCGTCTGCTTGAGCGTCTGCCGGTGCCCTGATCATGACCAGTGCAGCCCCGTCAAGCCCGGTCCGTATCGCGTTGGAGGAACTGCTGGCCCTTGGGGTCGATCTGCCGGCTTGGCGCGTCCCTCAGGAGCTGCCACGGCAAGCCGGCGATGGCGGCCGGCCGACACGCTGGCGCGGCCGTGGCATGGATTTCGCTGAGGTGCGGCCCTATCAGGCGGGCGACGAAATCCGCAATCTCGACTGGCGCGTCACCGCCCGGCGCGGCCGGCCGCACACCAAGCTGTTTCATGAAGAGCGGGAACGGCCGTTGCTGGTGGCGGTCGATTACCGCCGGCCGATGTTCTTCGCCACCCGGGGATGCTACAAGGCGGTGCAGGCGGCCCGCCTGGCAGCCCTGCTGGGCTGGAATGCCCTGCGGCGGGGCGACCGTTTTGGCCTGGCGCTGTTTTCCGATGACGCTGCCGTCGAGCTGCGTCCCCGCCGTGGCCGCTCCGCCGTGCTGCAGGCCTTGCGCCTGCTGGCCGAAGATCCGGCCTGGCAGCGGCCGGCCCATCAGCCGTTCGTGCCCGCCCACCGGCTGGAGCAGCAGCTGGCCCGCCTGCATCAGGTGGTGCGACCCGGTAGTCAGCTGGTGCTGCTCACCGACGGCAACCAGTGGGATAGCGCGGTCGAACAGCAGCTGGCGCAGCTGCGACGCCATGCCGATCTGGCGGTGCTGCTGTGTTACGACCCCTTCGAACGGCAGCTGCCCGCGACCCTGCCGACCCAGGCCCGCCTGACGCTGAGCGACGGCCATGCCCGCCTGGCGCTGACCGCGGCCGAGCTGCAGCGCCAGCTGCACCAGCCCTTTGCCGTTCGCTGGCAGCGCCTGGCCAGCTTCTGTCAGGATCGCGGCGCCCTGTTTCTGCCCTGCGCCACCAACGACGATGCCGGCACCTGGCTGGCGGCCCGGCCGCAGCTGTGGCGAGGCCGGCCATGAGCTCTGCCCTGGCGACAGCACTGCCGCTGCAGGATATCCAGCTGCCGCCGGCGCCTGGCTGGTGGCCGCCGGCGCCCGGCTGGTGGCTGCTGCTGACCCTGATTCTCCTGGCGGCGCTGCTGGCCTTGGTTCACTGGCGGCGGGGCCGTTACCGCCGCGCGGCCTTGCGCCAACTGGCCCGGCTGCAGGCGCGGGCCGCCGCGGGCAGCGAACTGGCGGCCTTGTCGCGGCTGCTGCGGCAGGCGGCGCTGCGGTCTTTTCCCACCAGCGCCTGTGCCGGTCTGCAGGGCGAGGCCTGGCTGGCCTTCCTCGACCAGAGCCTGCCGCGTCGCTGGCGGGAGCGCGGTTTTCGTGGCGGAATCGGCCGCTGTCTGGCCTTGGGGCCCTATCAGCCGGGCGCGGCCCTGTCGGCGGTCGAGCGCCAGGAACTCTATGCCCTGTGTCGGCGCTGGCTGCGGACTTTGCCCGCCGTGCCACGGCGCGGCGCCGGCCGGAGGCGGCCATGATGCAGTTGGCCTGGCTGTGGTCACTGGCCCTGTTGCCGCTGCCGCTGGTACTGCGCCGCCGTCCGCCGCTGCAGCCGGCGCTCTGGTTGCCGGTGCTGCCGGCGGGTGCGTCCGCCAGAGGCGGTTTCCGCACGTGCTGGCGCCGCTGGCGGATGCTGTTGGCGGCCCTGAGCTGGCTGCTGCTGGTGCTGGCCTGTGCTCGACCCCAATGGCTGGGGGCGGCCGTGCCCCTGCCGCTGGCCGGCCGCGACCTGCTGCTGGCGGTGGATCTGTCGGGCAGCATGGAGACGCCCGACTTTGTTCTCAACGGCCGGCGTGTTGCCCGCCTGACCGCCCTCAAGGCCGTGGCCGGCGCCTTCATCGCGGGGCGCCAGGGCGACCGCTTGGGGCTGATCCTGTTTGGAGACGAAGCCCATCTGCAGGCGCCGTTGACCTTCGACCGCACCACGGTACGGCAGCTGCTCGACGAGGCCGTCATCGGCCTGGCCGGTGAACGGACCGCCATCGGCGATGCCATCGGCCTGGCCGTCAAGCGGTTGACCAGCGGGCAGGCTCCGGCCGATCCGCCACCGACGAACCAGGCGGTTCCGGTACTGGTGCTGTTTACCGACGGTGTCAATACCGCCGGTCAGCTCGACCCGCTGGCGGCGGCGCGGCTGGCGGCCCGTCAGGGCGTGCGTCTTTATTGTGTCGGCATCGGTGCCGAGCACTCCGATCCGGTCGGGCTGCTGTTGCGCCGCCGTCTCCAGCCGACAGCCGAGATGGATGAAGAACTGCTGCGCGCCCTGGCCGGGGCCACCGGCGGCCGCTATTTTCGCGCCCGCGACAGCCTGGAGCTGGCTGGTATCATGGCTGAACTTGACCGCCTGGAGCCGGTCGAGAGCGACCAGCGGCCGCTGCGGCCGATAACAGAGCTTTACGTCTGGCCGCTGGCCGGCGCGCTGCTGTGCGCCTTGCCGCTGCTGTCGCGGAGGGAACAGGCATGAATGGCGCCACCCTGCTCGATGCCCTGCGACAGTTTCATTGGGTGCGGCCCGCCTGGCTGTTGCTGCTGCCCCTGGCCCTGCTGTGGCTGTGGCGCTGGCGTCCCGCCAGCGCTCTGACCCTGTGGCAGCAGCTGTGCGATGACGCCCTGTTGCCCCATGCGCTGGTGGGGCCGCTGGCGGCTGGCCGCCGCGAACGGCTGTGGCTGCTGTTGGCCGTGTTGTTGCTGGTGCTGACCCTGGCGGGGCCGAGCTGGCGGCGCCAGCCGGTTCCGCTCTACCGCGACAACAGCGCCCTGGTGGTGCTGCTTGATCTGTCGCCCTCGATGCTGGCCGCCGATCTGCCTCCCAACCGGCTGGTGCAGGCCCGCCTGAAACTGACCGAACTGTTGCGCCAGCGCCACGAGGGCCAGACCGCCCTGGTGGTGTTCGCGGCCGACGCCTTTTCCGTGGTGCCTCTGACCGAGGACGTGCGCACCATCGAACTGCTGCTGCCCAGCCTGACGCCGGCCCTGCTGCCGCGACCCGGTAGCGCGCCGCAGCGGGCGCTGGAATTGGGCCTTGAACTGTTGCGGCAGGCCGGCAGCGAGCGGGCAGATCTGCTGTTGGTGACCGACGAGGACCAGCCGCAGATTGCCCTGGAGATGGCACGGACCCTGCGCCGGCAGGGCCATCGGCTGCATGTGCTGGCCGTCGGCACGACCGCTGGCGCACCGGTGCCGGCAACGGACGGTGGTTTTGTGCGCCAGGCCGATGGCGCTCTGCTGCTGGCGCGGCCCGACCACGCGGCGCTGCAGGCTTTGGCTGCGGCCGGTGGTGGCCGTTGCCTGCCGCTGCAGTTGGTTTCCGGCGCGACGGATCTGGCCTTTCTCCAGCCCGATGGGGTAGCGACCGCCGCCCAGGCCACGCCGGAACAGACGGCCCTGTGGCGCGATGAAGGCATCTGGCTGCTGTGGCCGCTAACGCTGGTGCTGCTGCTGTGCTGGCGCCGTGGCCTGCTGTGGCTGCTGCCGCTGCTGTTGTGGCCGGCCGGCGCCCAGGCGCTCGACTGGAACGGTCTGTGGCAGGCGGGTGATCAGCGCGCGGCCCGCGCCTTTGCCGCCGGCGACTATGCGACCGCCGCCGAGACCTTTGCCGACTGGCGCTGGCGCGGTGCCAGCCTTTACCGCCAGCAGCGCTATGCCGAGGCGGCCCAGATCTGGCAGGCCGCTGAAACGGCCACCGACTGGTACAACCTGGCCAATGCCCTGGCCCACAGCGGCCAGCTGGCCCAGGCGCTGACCGCCTACGATCAGGCGCTGGCGCGACAGCCCGATTTCGTCGCCGCGCGGGATAACCGCCAGCTGGTGGAACAGGCTCTGCGCGAACAGCAGAATCAGCAGAATCAGCAGAATCAGCAGAATCAGCAGAATCAGCAGAATCAGCAGAATCAGCAGAATCAGCAGAATCAGCAGAATCAGCAGAATCCGGCAGACCCGGCAGACCCGGCAGACCCGGCAGACCCGGCAGACCCGGCAGACCCGGCAGACCCGGCGGACTCGGCGGACTCGGCGGACTCGGCGGACTCGGCGGACTCGGCGGACTCGGCGGACTCGGCGGACTCGGCGGACTCGGCGGACTCGGCGGACTCGGCGGAAGCGGCAGACCCGGCAGACCCGGCAGACCCGGCGGACCCGGCAGACCCGGCAGACCCGGCGGACCCGGCGGACTCGGCGGACCCGGCGGACTCGGCGGACTCGGCGGACTCGGCGGACTCGGCGGACTCGGCGGACTCGGCGGACTCGGCGGAC